>ENA-OQHR01000029-OQHR01000029.1-human-gut-metagenome-genome-assembly--contig:-NODE-29-length-131197-cov-8.089979_pt1 | contig 131197 bp, 116 predicted proteins | sample MGYA00242566_ERZ504725 | MGnify/ENA primary metagenome ERZ504725 (study PRJEB26092, sample SAMD00036217) | human gut metagenome | host: Homo sapiens | study: EMG produced TPA metagenomics assembly of... | reverse complement strand
TAATTTACTCCTTTGAGTATATTTAAACACATTTAATCACATTTGACAATATATTCAATTACTTATTTTTTCCTCCTGTTATTTGTGCAAGGTAAGTGCGGCTCTGTGTATAATAGAAAGATGATTTTCATACAGTCAGGGAAGAAATGTGATAAGATAAAAAGTAACTATTCAATAGATAACTGTGAGGGTACTGAACAGTTGCGATAAAAAAGAAATCAAAGAGGGATATTTTCCGGAGTTTTCCGTCTAATCTATGTAAACAAAAAAAGCCGGCCGGCAAACCAACCAGAAAAGGTGGTGCAAAAGTGACAAAAGAACAATTAGGAAACTTGATCCTGGATTCCGAGAGGCAGATGTATTCTACTGCAAAATCCATGTTATACAGCGATCAGGACTGTGCAGATGCCATACAGGAGACGATTGTAAAGGCATTTTCCGGAGTGCATACACTGCGAAATGACAAATATGCAAAAACATGGCTGATGCGGATCCTGATCAATGAGTGTTATACCATCCTGAGAAAGACAAGTAAGGTGATTTCTCTGGACGAGATGTGTGAGACGACGGAGCTTGCAGCGGATGAAAAGAGTGACTACAGCGATCTGTACAAAGCAGTAGGTTCTCTGAAAGAAGATCTGCGGATGCCGGTGATTCTGTATTATATTGAGAATTTTAATATCAGAGAGATTGCGCAGATTATGGATATCAGCGAAGGAGCCGTACAGAAGAGACTGGCCAGAGCAAGAGGAAAATTACGACAGGATCTGCAGGAAAGTGAGGCGTGGACATGAGATTAGAAGAGATGAAAAACAATATCCCGGAAACTCCCGATTTTATTCATAAGATGGTACAGGAAGAAGTCAGCAGACAGCTGCAGGACACCAAAGTGGTACCCATGAAGAAAAGAAAATGGAACAAAGTGCAGGCCGCCGCCGCAGCCGCCCTGTGTCTGCTTGCTACTTCCACAGTGGCGTATGCCGGCAACAGACTGTACCATATGTATGTGGAAAAACAGGGAAATTACCGTGTGGAGACTGGGATTCAGGCAGATGCCGGAACATCCGTGCAGCTCCCGGAACAGATTCATGATGTGGCAATCTCAACGAACTATATTCCGGATGGCATGACATGGACAGATGAAGATCATCTGCAATATACAGCACAAAACGGTGGCTTTACATTTAGTTCTGTACTGCTTGACAGTGATGATTTTGAGAAAGCAAAAGAAGATAAAAATATCGTAGAGAGTGAGGAACATACTTTTGGCAAGTACGAAGGTGTCTATCTGAGATATCATGAAGTGATACAGGACGGCTTCTTTAACCAGCGTATCTACCTGTTTTGTCCGGAAGAATACCGTGTGATCACCATCTATGTGGGCGATGATGTATCCAAAGAGGACGCCCTGAAGGTAGCAGATAATCTTCAGATCACAGAAAAAGATACCATGATAGAAACTGCCGGTATGTATACCTGGAGTGATATTGTCTCACCGGAAGAGGTACAGGGGGACGAAGCTGTAACCAGTATATCTGCTGACCGGCTTCCGGTTGCCGAAGTCGGAGAGAAAGTTGATCTGACAGCCAGCGGTGAAGATAAAGATGGAAATTACGCAGACAATATTCCGATACAGGCAACGGTAGATTCTGTTCAGATCACAGATGACCTTCAGCTTCTGAACGGCCAGATTCCGGAGGAATGGGAAGATGCTGTCGGAGAAGACGGAAAATTAAAAGAAAACACAATCTCCTACATCCGGGAAGGAGACGGAGTTAATACGCTGGATGAAGTCGTAAAAACAAAGACCGAACAGCAAAAACTGGTATATACTACCGTCACATACACCAATACATCAGACCAGGAAGCAGACCATATACTCTACCTTGGTTCCCTGATGATGTGCCACAACGATGGAAGTACATACAAAGTGTATACACCGGGCGAAGAAGCCGGAGACGGCTACGATCGCTGCACCTGGGACGGAGCAGCCAGAACCGGTGAAATGAAATACTGCAGTGTAACCGAGAACTATGGTAATGGCGGAAACTATATCCCGTCCCTCAAACCGGGCGAAAGCATCCAGATATCCATGGCATGGATCGTCAACGAAAGCGACCTGAAAGAAATATACCTGAACCTCAACGGCACAGGCGCCTCCTACCAGTTCGATGACGAAATCCTTGCAAACGGCATTATCGACATCCGTCAGAACTAGTACATCGTTTTCGAAATAACTGTATCATTATCCGATTGCACAGTTTAAAAAGCCTCAGCGTAGCCCGCTACGCCTACGTTTTTTGAACTGCACACTCGAATCCGTATCCTGCGTGAATGATACAGTTATTTACGAAACGATGTACTAGAGCGTGTCCGAAAAATCATTTCCGCAATCTGCAAGCCCCACTTTGCGGTATATGTTACCCTCATTCGGATAAAATCCCCCACAAACTGGGACTCGCAGACAAGTGTATAAGCGATACATAAAAAATCAGGAGAACAGGTGTTCATAACCCTCTGGCCTCCTGATTTTCTATGTGCCTGATACCCAAGAAAAACACAATAATTGCCTGCAATATCCGAAACTCAACACTATCCACACTATACATACCTGCCGCTTTCCAATACCCAGAAACAATGCCCCTGCCCCGGAGCGTGAGGCAGCCTTTTGCCGGCGCTTTTAGCAAATATGAGATCCAGCATTTACGCAGGCTTTCGCGAGGGTCCGCTGACCCTCGTGAACATAGCCGAAGTTAATGCTTAGCTTAGATTTGCGTTGCCGGCGGTTGTCTCACGCTCCGGGGCAGGGGCATTGTTTCGTCCGCATTTGACTATGATTTCACGCCACCAACAATATTCCACCCCCAAAATGAATAACATCCCCCACCCCCGTCAATCCTCTAAAAAAACAAAAGGAGCCATAAAAAATGAAACACCAATCCCACGCAACCCTAACAGCCCTCCTGTTCCTCTCCTTACTTCTCGTGACAGAATCCCCCCGCTATCTCCAAGACAAGTCCACTTCCACCCTTCAGCAACAAATCGCAACACAAGTACTGCGCTTTCACATAAGAGCCAACAGTGATACCGTCGCTGACCAGCAAAAAAAACTCCGGATAAAACAATCCCTCCTGGAATGGCTGACACCCATCCTCTCCGAAAACACCAATAAATCAGAAACCATACAATGTATCAGAAAAAATCTTCCGGACATCCGGAAAAAGGCCACCCGAATGGCCGCCCCGGAACCCGTCACCGTAACCCTTCAAAAAGAATGGTTCCCTGAAAAAACCTATGGAACCTGTACTTTCCCGGAAGGAATCTATGATGCCCTTCGCGTAGATATCGGACAGGCAAAAGGCCATAACTGGTGGTGCGTCCTCTACCCCTCCCTGTGTTTTGCGGATGCGCTGGAGCCTGCCATGACCGAGGAGGGCGAAGAAAAACTGCAGCAGGTACTCGATGAAGATGCCTATGACCTCCTTCTGCATCCACAGAAGCTGAAAATCCGGTTTAGACTTGAATTCTTCTTACGAAACAGGTAGAATATGATAAGTATGTAAGCAGTGATAGAAGAAAATCTAACTGCAAAAACAGGAAACCTGAATGGGAGAAGAGACATGAAAATAGATCGTAACGCACCGATAGGTGTATTTGATTCCGGTGTCGGCGGGCTCACGGTAGCCAGAGAAATCATGAGAAACCTGCCCATGGAAAAAATCGTATACTTCGGAGATACCGCCCGCGTTCCTTATGGAAGCAAATCCAAAGAAACCGTTATCCGGTACTCCAGACAGATCGTCCGATTCCTGCAAAAACAGGGCGTAAAAGCAATTGTGATCGCCTGCAATACAGCAAGTGCGCTGGCACTTGATACCCTTGAAAAAGAAATCGATATCCCGATCATCGGTGTGGTAAAACCGGGAGCCAGGGTAGCGGCAAGAGAGACTACAAAAAAAAGAGTTGGTGTTATCGCAACCGAGGCGACCATCAACAGCCACCTGTACAGAGAACTGATCCAGCAGATTGATCCTGAAATCACGGTAGTCGGAAAACCCTGCCCGTTATTCGTGCCACTGGTAGAAGAGGGCTGGCGAAAAGATCCGGTCACAGAGATCGTGGCCCGCAGATACCTGAAAGAGATGCAGGACGAAAAAGTAGACACCCTGATCCTTGGCTGTACCCATTATCCACTACTCCGCGGGGTGATCGGATCTATTATGGGTGATCAGGTACAGCTGGTAAACCCGGCATACGAAACCTCACTGGCATTAAAACAATTACTGATCGAACAGGACCTGCTGAATCAGGGATCGGTAGAAGAAGAATTTCCATACCGTTTCTATGTAAGTGATGCGGCAGAAAAGTTCAAAAGCTTTGCCAACTCCATTCTCCCCTATGATGTGGAGATGACAAAACAGGTAAATCTGGAGGAATAAAAAGATGACAAAAGAAGTATTGATCCATCTGAAAGGTATGCAGACCACGGATGACCCCCATGGTTCTGATGAACCTCTGGAGCTGATCACTGTCGGAGAATATTATTACCGGAACAATACCCACTATCTGTTGTATGAGGAACAGATGGAAGGACTTGACGAACCGATACATAACCTGGTCAAGATCCGTCCCGGTCATATGGAAGTGCGAAAAAAAGGACCGGTACAGACCAATATGGTCTTTGAGACAGAAAAACAGAACCTGGCCTGCTATCAGACACCATATGGTCCGATCCAGATGGATATCACAACGACCGGAGTAAATTTAGGGGAAGAAGAGGAACTTCTGGAGATAAAGACAGAATATGTCCTGGGGATGAATGGTCAGAAAGTAGCGGACTGTCAGATGCATATCCGTGTAACCCCGAAGGGCAGCAAAGAGACTACATTTTTCAGAGCATAATCAAAATTGGGCCACCGGACCAATTATTGATTGATATGCAATGCAACAAAAAACGGAGCTTATCATCCATCACTGGAAAATAAGCTCCGTTTTTGAGTTTTATTTGTCTTTTTTTGCGATTTTGTTTTTCATTCTCCGGAAGAACTTTTCCTTCTGTTTTGGCTGTTCCAGAGGACCTCTGACACCGCGGACATCTGTGATATAGATACCACTGATGGTAGCTTTCACTTCTTTTTTCAATGGGATCAGATCGAAAATCTTCTCGTCAGCAACCATCGTCATAATTCTCGGACCGATCTTTGCTTTTACGATGGGAAGTTTTGTTCTGCGCATCAGCTTCGGCGTCTGATCGATTACCATCTGCGGGAGTCCGGATTCTTTGATCCGAAGTCTCTTCTTATCAATGATCAGCATATTGACGGTCTGTTTTGCAGCCTCAATCTGTGCCTGATTTTCCTCCTGCTTTTTCTGTGCACGTTTGCCAAGAAAATAAAGGACAACCAGTACGGCAATCAAAATCACTAAAATAATTAATAATACCTGCCAGACTTTCATACTTTTCCTCCTGTCCTGTGATACAAGCACGAATCCATCATTCCATGCCTGTCTATTTTATCACTGATATGGGCAAAAGGCAATCAGAATCGGGGAAAATCTCAGGAAAATCCGATTTTGCTATGGCTTTCAAACGGATTCATGCTATAATATCTGGTAGGTGTCAGCATTTTTTAAAAGAGATAAGAACTGACCTGGATGGAGAAATAACCGGATGGAATCAGGGAACCACAGAGACCGCCGGAAGAACCATACAAAAGTCTAAATAAAGGAGTAAAAAAATGAGTCAGGAACAAAAGAAAAGACCACCCATGACGGAAGAAGAAAGACAGAGGCGAATCGAACGGCTTCGGAGAGAACGCAGAAGAAAAAGACGTCAGCAGGCGATGATCATGCGTGCCGCAGTTCTTGGTGTGCTGATCCTGATCCTGATCGGATCCATCGCACTGGTATCTGCTCAGGTGCGCCGTTCAAAAGCGAAAAAAGCGGAAGAAAAAGCGAAACAGGAGAAACTGATCCAGGAGGAAGAGGCAAAAAACAAACAGCGTAAGGAATCCATCGATCAGGCAGATGTTATGGCACAGGGATATGATTATGACGGTGCGATTGAACTGTTAAAATCTCTGGATAATTATGACAAAGATGCGGATATCGTGGCGAAGATCGCAGGCTATGAAGCGGACAAATCTACGCTGGTAGCGGTCAACATGAACGAGATCACTCATATTTTCTATCATTCACTGGTTGTAGATCCGGAGCGGGGTTTTGCCGGCAATGACAGTGCAGCAGCCGGATTCAAGCAGTGGATGACAACGGTAGACGAATTTAACAAAATCACACAGGCGATGTATGACAATGGCTATGTGCTGATCGATCTTCATGATATGGTAACAGAGACGACAGATGAGAACGGAACGGTTCATTTTACCACGAATCAAATTATGCTTCCGGAAGGAAAAAAACCGTTTGTGTTGTCGCTGGATGACCTGTCTTACTATCACAGTTATGACGGTCGCGGTGTCGCTTCAAAAATAGTACTGGACGAGAACGGGAAACCGACCTGTGAGTATATCCAGGCTGACGGAACTACCGTAACCGGTGCATACGACTGTATTCCTCTGCTGGATCAGTTTCTGGAAGAACATCCGGACGGTGCATACCATGGAGCAAGGGGAACGATCGCACTGACAGGATACAATGGTATTCTGGGATATCGTACCGATATTGCTTATAAGACAAGAGAGAATCTGACAGCAGATCAGCAGGCATGGCTGGATGCCCATCCGGATTTTGATTATGACAAAGAATGTGAAGAAGCAAAAAAAGTAGCAGATGCTATCAAAGCAGACGGATGGAAGTTCGCCAGTCATACCTGGGGACATATCCGGATCGGTGATGCAAGTCTTGAGAGTATCCAGAAAGATACAGAGAAATGGCTCAGTTATGTAGCACCGTTAGTCGGCGGCACAGATACGATTATTTTTGCTCATGGACAGGATCTTGCAGACTGGCATGATTATTCCAGTGATAATGCAAAGTTCGCATATCTGAAGAGCCAGGGATTTAATTTCTTCTGCAATGTGGATTCTTCACAGTATTTCTTACAGATCCGTGATAATTATGTGCGTCAGGGAAGACGAAACCTGGATGGTTACCGTCTGTGGAACGATGTCCACGGAGAGAAAAATCGAACCAGTGATCTGTTTGATGCGACACAGATTCTGGATCCGGCACGTACGGATATGCCGCCATTATAAAAGGATACAAGGATAAGATGAACGGTGCGGGAATGAAACCGTTACATATAGGGAAAGAACATGGATGATACAACACGACAGAAAGTAGAAGAATCGCCTGAGGAGCGCAAACGCCGGATACGCAGACAGCGTATGATTCAGGAACGGCGCCGCAGACGTCGGAGAAAAGCACTGATTCTGAGGGGAATCCTTGTGTTGATCTTTGTACTGATACTTGTGGGGATCGGCTCCGCCGTTTCCTGCGGAGTAAAAAAGTACAGGCAGTCAGCAGCCGGGAAAAAAGATTCAAAAAAACAGGAAACCCAGGTGACAGAAGAAACTGTGCAGATGGAAGCGTTGGATCTTAAGAAGGTTCTCCATCTGTCTTTCGAAAGTCTGATCGCGGATACCGATCAGGCTTTCGGACAGGAAGACAGCAGTGCCGCAGCGACACTGGATCAGACCCGCGTGACGGTGGATGAGTTCAACGCCATGCTGGGGCAGTTGTATGAAGAAGGATATGTGCTGGTGCGGTTTTCTGATCTTGCAGCGGTCAATGAAGATGGTGCGATGGAGGCCAAAAAGCTGATGCTGCCATCCGGGAAAAAACCGTTGCTGTTATCAGAGACGAATGTGAATTATGATCTGGAACTGTCCGGACAGGGTCTGGCATCCAGGCTGGTACTGGATGGCAACGGAGCACTTACCTGTGAACGTCAGGCTTCAGATGGCAGTACTGTGACAGGAGCCTTTGATGTGGTTCCGTGTGTGGAGGCATTTATTCAGGAACACCCGGACTTTTCCAATAATGGAGCCAGAGGGATCCTGGGACTTACCGGATATAACGGAATTCTTGGTTATCGGACGGATGATGCTCTGGCAACATCAACGGATAACCGTTATGCAGCGAAATATGGAGTATTTGATACAGCAGCAGAAAAAGAGGCGGCAGCGCCTGTGATCGAAGCTCTGAAAAGTGCCGGATGGGAATTTGCCTGTAATGGATATGATGGAACCAATTATGGCAGTGATAAAGAGGCCGTATCTGCGGATCTTACAAAATGGAACGAAAGTGTGGGAACACTTGTGGGAAACACCACGATTCTGTTGTTTCCGTCCGGTACAGACAGCCGTGGATGGAAAGCATATGATGAGTCGGATCCGGTATATCAGATACTGAAAAAACAGGGATTTCTGTATTATGGCAGCATGGATATCAGCGGAACAAAAACACAGTTGACGGAGCAGTATCTCCGATGCAGCTATATGAATGTGGATGGTTACCGGATGTATCAGGATCTGTATAGGGATGCCGGGCGTTTTACAGGGATTCTGGATTTTCAGGAAATCTATGACAGCAAACGACCGATGGCAGCGAATGAAACAGATACACAGGCTACAGGCGGAGAAGATGAAAAAGTCTGAAAAAAATGTGAAATCTGGCAGATATACTTTTCATTTAAAGAAAAATATGATATAAACAAAAGGTATTGTGCCTGTTAATGGGATGAAAATGGAGGATTTATGAAGAAAAGAGCGATAATGATCAGCATGCTTCTGGTAATGGCACTTTCCGTAACCGGATGCAGTCAGAAGACAGCTACAAAAGATAAGGATACAAAAGCAGAAGAGACAGCCAAGACAGATGACGCGAAAGAGACAGAGTCCGACAACACGGAGGATACTTCCGAAGATACACCAACAACCGCAGAGCTGATGGCAGGTATCGATGTGGAAAAATGTGTGACACTCGGTGACTATAAAGGTGTGACCGTAGAAAAGACCATCCAGTCTGTAACGGACGAAGATGTACAGAATGAGATCGATAACGCGCTGGCAAACTATCCGGTGGAAGTAGACCAGGCTGCAAAAGAAGGTGACACAGTAAATATCGACTATGTAGGTAAGATCGACGGAGAAGAATTTGACGGAGGAAGTGATCAGGGAGCAGATCTGAAACTGGGTTCCGGAAAGTTCATCGATGGTTTTGAAGACGGATTGATCGGTGCAAAAAAAGGGGAGACCCGTACGCTGAATCTGACTTTCCCGGAAGATTATACACAGGATCTTGCCGGAAAGGCTGTAGAATTTACCGTTACAGTCAATGCGGTGAAAGAGCCGTTAAGCGAGCCTACGGATCAGTGGGTGGCAGACAATATCGAGGGATATGATAATATAGCAGACTATAAAGCAGGTATCCGTTCAGAACAGGAAGAGAGCAATGAACAGACAGCAGAGAATCAGGTTCGTTATGCCGCATGGACACAGGTGATCGACAATTGTACCATCAATGAATATCCGGAGACACTGGTTGAAGTCGGAAAAAAACTGTATGAACAGCAGGTGGAGACTTATGCAAAGTATGCAGGAATGGAACTGGATGCTTATATTGAGTCCTCCGGACTGACACAGGAAGAATATCAGTCCAATATGGAAGAGTACGGTAAGAACGTAGCAGCGCAGGCGCTGGTATGCCAGGCAATCTGTGACAAAGAAGGATTTGCCATCGGTGATGACGATTATCAGAAAGCTCTGCAGGATATGCTGACAGAATATGGATGTACCGAAGATGAACTGATCCAGACTTATGGTCAGGATAATGTAGAACAGAGCATCATGCTGAACCGTGTCAGTAATCTGATCCTGGAAAATGCAAATGTGACAGAAGTGCAGGCTGACAGCAGTGCGGACAGCTCCTCAGATGACAGTGGGAACTAACGTTTTGCATTAAAAATAAGAATAGGTTACAGAAAAAGAGAGAAAGCCCGGTTGCTTTTTCTCTTTTTTTGCATGTGCATATCAATAATCGGGCCGCTGAACTGATTTTGATGATATCCCGGGCTTGAAGTAAATGTCGATTCGAGGTAAAATAAGACACAGCGATAATTATATATACAGGAGGAGAAGACAATGGAATTAGCAGTATTACAAAAAGACATGGTGACAGCTATGAAAGCGAAAGACAAAGTAAGAAAAGAGGCTATTTCTTCTTTGATTTCCGCAGTAAAAAAAGTAGCGATCGATGAAGGTCACAGAGATGATATAAAACCGGAACTGGTAGATCAGGTAATTTTAAAAGAACTGAAAACAGTAAAAGAACAGATCGACACCTGCCCTGCAGAACGTACCGATCTGATCGAAGAGTACCGGACTCGTTACAATATTATTAATGAATATGCTCCGCAGCTGATGTCTGCAGAAGAGGTGAAAATCTGTCTGCAGGAAAAATTTGCAGAGGTTCTGGCAACGAAAAATAAAGGACAGATCATGAAAGCTGTCATGGGAGAACTGAAAGGCAAAGCTGACGGTAAGGTTATTAACCAGGTAGTGGGGGAACTGTGTAAATAACCGAATAAAGCGGGAGGATTTGTTATTATGGGAAAATTTAAGATTGAAATGGGCGATATTACCACCTATGCGGTAGACGGAATTGTGAATGCTGCCAACACAACGCTTCTTGGAGGAGGCGGGGTAGACGGTGCGATTCACCGGGCAGCAGGACCGGAATTGCTGGAGGAATGCAAGACGTTAGGCGGATGTGATACCGGTAAGGCCAAGATTACCAAAGGGTACAATCTGCCGGCACATTATGTGCTTCATACGCCGGGACCTATCTGGCATGGTGGATATAATTATGAGGATGTGCTGCTGCAGGGGTGTTATGAGTACTGCCTGAAACTGGGAGAACAGTATGGTCTCAAGACGATTGCATTTCCATCGATCAGTACAGGGGTGTACGGCTATCCGGTGGAAGAGGCAGCGAAGATCGCGGTGCGGACAATCTGTGATTTTCTGAAATGGACACAGGTAGTGGAAGAAGTGACCATGGTGTGTCACGGTGAAGGTACCTGGAAGGTATATCAGGAAGCGTATCGGGAGTATCAGGCTGCTGAGAGCGAAAAGTAGAAAGAATGAAACGGGCAGAGAGGAGTATGTACAGCGGGGAATGTGCAGGACTTCATCTGTCCGCTTTTTACACAGAAAGACTATGGGAGGTTTTTGGGAAGATGAAAAAGTCATATGAGATGGACATGTGTACCGGTCCATTATTGAAGAAACTGCTGATCTTTGCGGTTCCTTTGATCTTGTCCGGGGTACTGCAGCTGTTGTTTAATGCTGCAGATATTGTAGTAGTAGGAAAATTTGCGGGAAGTCATGCACTTGCCGCAGTGGGATCTACAGGTGCGCTGATCAACCTGTTTACCAATGTGTTTATCGGTTTTTCCATTGGTGCCAATGTACTGGTTGCCCAGTATTTTGGGGCAAAAGATGAACAGAACATCCAGGATACCGTACATACCTCGATGGCGATTGGCATCATCGGCGGAATGTTTCTGATCGTGGCAGGTATGATTTTTGCACCGATGATGCTGGAAGTGATGGCAACACCGGAGGAAGTGCTGGGACAGGCTGCATTATATATCCGGATATATTTTATCGGTATGCCGGCGATGCTGATCTATAACTTTGGGGCGGCGGTGCTGCGTGCCATCGGAGACACCAGAAGACCGTTGTACTATCTGCTGGAGGCAGGTGTGGTCAATGTGATTCTGAATCTGGTTTTCGTGATCGGATTTCAGATGGGAGTTGCCGGTGTCGCTATCGCGACCGTAGTTTCACAGTGTATATCAGCGGCACTTATCGTACGTTGTCTGATGAAAAGTGGGGGAATGTACCGTTTGTATCTGAAACGGATCCGGATTCACAAAGAGAAAATGATCCGTATTATCCAGATCGGACTTCCTGCCGGGTTGCAGGGAGCGATTTTTTCAATCTCTAACGTGTTGATTCAGTCATCCATCAACTCTTTCGGAGCGATTGCCATGGCGGGCAATACGGCAGCCAGTAACATAGAGGGATTTGTTTATGTTTCCATGAATGCTATTTACCAGACGGCACTGAGCTTTGTCAGCCAGAATGTGGGAGCCGGTCAGCAGAAGCGGATTCCCAAAATTTCCATATACTGTATGGCAATTGTATTTACTGTCGGACTTGCACTTGGTACACTGGCATATCGTTGCGGAGGCACCTTGCTTGGCATCTATTCGTCCGATCCGGAAGTGATCGCATATGGTCTGGATCGTATGAAGGTCATCTGCCAGATTTATTTTCTCTGTGGAATGATGGACGTGGCGGTAGGTATTCTGCGAGGTATGGGATATTCCATCATGCCGATGCTGGTATCTCTTGCAGGTGCCTGTGGACTGCGAATCGTGTGGATCTTTACTGTCTTTGTATGGAAACATTCACTGTTTGTCCTGTACCTGTCGTATCCGATTACCTGGATCATCACATTGAGTGTTCATCTGATCTGCTTTGCAGTAGTATGGAAAAGAAAAAAAGGGATCTGGGCGACCGTAAAACCGCATCCGGATCTTGGAAAAACGGAGGAATAACATGCGTCTGAAAAAAATACAGGAAGCGCTGAAAACAAAGAATATTATATTTACCTATACAGAAGAGGACAATTGCGGAAGTCTTGATTTTCAGTTCCGTGGACTGCGGTATCATATCTGGGAATTTGTGGATGGTGACATCTGGGGCGTGGAGACAAATGTATATCATGCCGGAAAAAGTGACGATATTACCGGAGATTACGAAAAAGAGATCAGCGAACTGATCTTAAGCTGGCCGGATATGGCGATTCCGGGATAAATCTAAAGCAGGTATTTTTGCATCGGACAGAGGCTTTGGAAAAGTAAGAAATGTATAGCTACAAAAAAACAGATTCGATTCAAATTGGATATTTCTCAGAAAGTATCCGGTTTGAGTCGAATCTGTTTTTAATTTGCATTAGAAATTACTCATCAACAACTTCCAGTACATCCATCGGACATGCTTTTGCACAGATGCCGCAGGCAATACATTTGGATGCCGGGTTGCCCTCTGTTTTTACGATCAAACCAAATGGACAGGCTTCTGCACATTTGCCACAGCCGGTACATTTTTTCTTGTTGATCATATAAACACCCTTTGGATTCTGGGTGATTGCACCTTCCGGACAGGCTTCCGCACATTTGCCGCACTGTGGGCAGGCCATTGGACGAACAGATTTTTTCTCTACGATCTGGATGCAGGATTTGTCCGGGTCGAATTCTTTATAGAAAGACTCGGAACAGGCTCTGACACATGCCAGACATGCCATACAGGTACTGCCTTTTTTTACTTTCAGTTTCTTCATAGTATCGTATCCTCCGCTTTATCAGTAATGTTACCGAGAAATATTCTCAATAATATTATTGTACAGCAAACGGTAAGAAAGTAAAGAGAAAGTTAGTGAAAATCGTTTAAAAATAGTCAGATTTTCTTACAGAAAATATACCGCGGAAGCCCACCGTATTTGAGGGCTTTTGTTACAGGTTTATACCCCAGCTGCTCAAAATTATGTACACTGTACACATTATCCGGATGTGCGGTTCCCATCAGCCAGCGAAAACCGGCAGAACGAAGCTGCTCTTCTGCGGCTTCCATTAGTTTCTTTTGCAATCCATTGCCACGATAGGAACTGCGCACCATGGCAATCTCCATATGCGCCACCAGAGAAAGCTGTGAATCATCCGGTTCCAGATAACTTCCCAGATTTTCATCACCGAGATCGGAAGTCCGTGCCACAAAAACCGCCGCCAGTTCCTTTCTGCCATCCGCAGCAACTGCCTCCGCTTTCAACCCAAACCCGGAGACTGTCATATAACGAATCAGATCTTCCCGTTCATCCATGCTGAACCAGCTTTTTTCGGGGAGTTCACGGTAGATTTCGTTCATACAGTCAAGTACCGTGGGGAGATCGCTGGGTTCTATTTGGGAGATAGAGAAGCCAGGAATGGAAGATATGTTGAATTGAGCAGACATAGTAAATACTCCTTTTAGTTTTCTGTGTAAAATTAAAATAACTATTATAAATATATAGGGGAGAAGGTATGGTTGTAAAGAACATTTTCTTTCGACATCCGGATAAAAATAAGTTATATTAGAGTCAAATGAAAAAGGTAAATGGGGTGATTTCGTACAATTTACGGAAACAGGACTCCACCAGCAATAAAAGGTGTATAATTTTGTCAAAATCGCGGAAAATAAAATTATAATTAAAAATATGAGAAATTATCGCGGAAAATATGTTGAAAAAATAAAAAAGCGAGACGCTGATGAATGGTGGAAGAACTAGCGAAGTATTTGCCGGAGGAACAGAAAAAGTTTTTTAGTTAGATATCTGTAGTTTATAGAATCAACATACACAGACATACCCCCCAAATCCCCTGCATACATTGTAAAAATAATGTACGCAGGGGATTTTATTGTGAAAGATTATATTGAGGAGCGTGCAGTAGAAATTGCGGGCTATATCATAGAAACAAAAGCTACGGTGCGGCAGACGGCGAAGCAATTCGGGATCAGTAAGTCTACGGTACATAAAGACTGTACCGATCGTCTTCAGCAGATCAACCCATCCCTGGCACGGGCGGTCCGGAATGTGCTGGATGTCAACAAGCAGGAACGCCATATCCGGGGAGGAATGGCGACCAGGGAGAAGTATCTGCATCTGGGAGAGTAAAGATACGAAACAAAACAGAGAAAAACAAAACAGAAAACATCCGTCAGGAAAACCGGAGAGAAGGAAAAGCACAGATGGACATAATCCCTTCCGCCTTTACATAGAATAGACAGAACGGCGAGAAGTAAAGGGGGAACAGGATTGTACGATCGTGGTTTGGGGGTGTTGGAACAGTATGGTCTGACCGCGGAGACGGTATTGCGGGGCAGGGGAGCGCTGATCTGTCAGACGGAGAAAGGATGGAAAAGTATCCGCGAATATTGGGGCTCCCCCGGGAGGCTGGAGCAGCAGAGAAAAATACAGAAACGCTGCAAGGAGACCGGGTTCTTACTGGTGGATCAGGTGGAGGAAAATCTGGAAGGACAGGTGGTCACTACGGGAGAAGACGGGATTCCCTATGTAGTGAAAGAATGGTTTCAGGGAACGGAATGTAACACCAGATCCGGGGAAGATATTTTAAGCAGTATGGAAGCGATGGCAAAACTACATACGGTAATGCAGGCAGAGCAGGACGAAGATATGCCCGGGGCAGATCTTCTGGAAGAGTGCCGCAGACACAACCGGGAACTTCGTAGAACCAGAAAATTTGTACAGAAAAAGAAGGCGAAAAACCCGTTTGAAGAGCGGCTGGCGCAGAGTATCACTGCTTTTCTGGAAGCAGGGGAAGGAATGGTAAAAGAACTGGAAGACTCCGATTATGAAAGATTCTGTAAAGAACACAGGCAGGAGGTATGTCACGGGGACTGTAACCAGCATAACATTATTTTTACGCGGGAAGGCATAGGTTTTATGAATTTTGATTACTGGCATTGTGGACCACAGACAGAAGATCTGTGTCTGTTTATGAGAAAAATTCTGGAAAAACATAACTGGGATCCTGAGCTTGGAAGAAGAATGGCAGAACAGTATAATCGAAAGCGATCGCTGTCTGTGGAAGAGTGGAAACATCTGAAACTGTGCCTTTCTTATCCGTGGAGGTATTGGAAACTGGTAAACTATTATGCATCCAGTCAGAAGGTATGGATATCCAGAAAAAACATTGAAAAAATAGAACAGGCAACAGCACTCTGGCAGCCGTGGCAACGTTTTTTACAGAGTTTCTGCTGAAAAATAGCTGTGAAAAAGGGCGAAAACACCTAAAAACCTTGACAAAACAAGAGAGGCAGTATATAAATAGGTGTAGCGTTGTAAACCATTCAGCAGGAAAAGCCTGGGAAGGTACGAAAAAGCTATAAGGTATGTAATTACTAATTTACGAAACAGGAGGAATATCATGAACAAAACAGAATTAGTTGCAGCTATGGCTGAACAGACACAGTTATCTAAAAAGGATGCAGAAGCTGCTTTAAAAGCTTTTATCGATGTAGTATCTGAAGAAATGAAAAAAGGAGAAAAAGTACAGCTGGTAGGTTTCGGTACTTTCGAAGTATCTGAAAGAGCAGCAAGAGAAGGAAGAAACCCGGCTACCGGTGAATCCATGGTGATCAAAGCTTCCAAAGCTCCAAAATTTAAAGCTGGAAAAGCTCTGAAAGATCTGGTAAACGAATAATTTACTTATGAGATTAGATAAATATTTGAAAGTTTCCCGCCTGATCAAACGAAGAACTGTGGCAAATGAGGCCTGTGATGCAGGAAGAGTCCTGATCAATGACCGCCCGGCGAAAGCGTCTGCACAGGTGAAGGAAGGAGATGTTCTGGAGATCCAGTTCGGCAGCAAAGCTGTCAGAGTGGAAGTGCTGAATGTACAGGAGACTGTGAAGAAAGAAGAGGCTCAGGAACTGTATCGTTATTTGTAGAGCAAAAAGGTCAGTCCGGCATAAGCCTTTTGAGAGGGCACAGAGGAACAGCGAAGGAAATAACATGAGAAGTAGGATCCCTTCATATAATGTATCAGTACATTGTATGGAGGGATTTTTATATGGAAGAAAAGAAAGAAGTAACGCACAGCCTCCATCTGGAACAGAGAGGGCATGGATTGATCACCGGGGTCACTGAGATGAAATCATTTGATGAAGAAAACATTTTTATGGAAACGAGCCAGGGTACACTGGCGATCAGGGGAAACAGCCTCCATGTATGCCGTCTGGAGCTTGAGAAGGGAGAGGCAGAGATTGAGGGAAAAGTAGACAGTCTGATCTATACACAGGGGAAAAAAGAAAAAAAGAAAGGAAGCCTGTTAAAAAGGCTGTTTCAGTAGATGAGCACCTATATGGGGAGAGAACTGGAACTGCTGGTACAAAGTATGATCTGCGGTGCTCTTCTTGTTCTGGTTTATGATGGGATCCGAATCTTTCGGATAATAGGAAAACGGGTGAAAAGTCTGGATACTGCGGTGGATATTTTGTTTTGGAGCGCAGCCGGGCTTTTTTTATTTTTTATGTGTCTGAGAGAGAACGGGGGAAGCGTGCGGTGTTATCTGCTTTGCGGAATTTTGCTGGGAGCAGGTGTCTGGTATTGGGGAATCGGGCATTTTTATAGAGAATTTGCATTTATTTTGGCAAAAAGGTTGCATTTTTGTTTACAAAGAGTTACAATTTTTTTACTTGTAAAAATGCGTAAATTCTGTTTAAAAATACGTAAAGGCCCGGGGATAGATAAAAGTAAGGGAGCGTGGAATGAAAAAAAGGAAAAGTGCTGCGCGAGGAAAAAACGCAGGAGCACGAAGGATAAAGGTTCAGAATAGAGTCGCGATGATTTCTATCAGTATGGTAGTCTGTATGCTGGTGGTATTGCTTGCTTTCAAAGAGCATTCGTTGCAGGTGAAATATCAGACAAATGAAAACAGAAAGGCTCAGCTTGAAGAAGAGATAACGACAGAAGAGGCCCGTACCAAAGATATTGAAGATATGCAGGAATATATGCAGAGCGACGAATATGCGGAAAAGATTGCAAAAGAGAAGATCGGTCTGGTAAAGGACAACGAGATTATCTTTAAAGAAAATAAATAAGCAAAAAATGGCTGTTCGTGTCAAAAATTTCTGACCGGACAGCCTGTCTGTTTGACAAGTTTTTTGCAGCATGTCATCTATAATAAGTTTTCAGGAGTAACTGTGAAAAGAGGAAGCAGTTATCAGCGTAAGATGCCGTAAGGGGGTTATGGATGCATGCAGATATGGATGGTTGCCATGCTCGCAGTCAGTGCAGTGCTGATACTACGGGACATGGCAAAACTTGTTTTCACGGGGAGAAAAAAGGGTCGTCCGGTATACGATGTTTATCCACAGAAAGAAAAGATTGACCGGTATGCACGGTCTTTACAGAAACTTGCCCATACATTCTATGAGATGCCCGGTAGGCAGGAACAGTTGAGTCAGGCAGAAGTACAGGATATGTTTGTGCAGGTGCAACAGCGGGTGTGCATGGAGTGCTCCGGAAGAGAAAACTGCTGGTCAGATCTTGATCCGCGAACCAGTCAGCAGGTATTTGAACTGTTGCAGATCATAGAAGAGGGCAATCCCGACCGCCTTTTACGTGCACAGAGTGAATGGCTTGGGCAGTGCCACCAGGCTTTCAGGTTTACAGAGGAGCTGCAGCGCATCTTTTTTGAAACCAGAGAAGAATTGTTGTATCGCAATCGGCTGATTGAAAACAGGATTGCTGTGGCGGAACAGCTACAGGAGGTGGCGCGGACGATCCGGAAAATTTCTTCTGATGTCAGTGCGGTGTGTATCCTGCCGGATGAGGAAGAGGAGCGGATGCGAAAATATATGCATAAACAGCGAATCCTGGTAAAACAGATCTGGTTTCTTGATCGACAGGACGAAAAGAAACGGATTTCCCTCACGATGCGCACACGGGGAGGACAATGTCTGACCATGAAAGAAGTCGCGAAGCATCTTTCACATGTGTGTGGCTGCCGGATGGTTCCGTCACAGGACAGTAAGGCCGTACTGAACAGCGAGTGGCGTACGGTACTGTTCTGTGAGGATGTGAACTATAAAGTGCTTTACGGTGTGGCCAGAGTCACGAAAGAACGGGAGACGATTTCCGGGGATAATTATGCCTGTGCAGCCACAGATGAACAGTTTACGATGTGTCTTTCGGATGGGATGGGGTCCGGTATGGAGGCGAGTAAGGAAAGTGAAACTGTGGTAGAACTACTGGAACAGTTCGTAACTTCGGGGTTCTCCAGAGAGACAGCGGTACGAATGGTGAATTCGGCATTGATCTTACAGCGAAAAGGTGGGATGTTTTCCAGCCTGGATGTGTGTTCGCTGGATCTGTATACGGGCATCTGCGAATTTTTAAAGGCAGGGGCTGCTACAACGTTTATACGGAGAGGTAACTGGGTGGAGACGATCACTTCTACCAGTATGGCAGCAGGACTGGTACAGAAACTGGAATTTGAAAAAACAACAAAAAAATTATATGACGGTGATTATCTGGTAATGGTCACGGATGGTGTACTGGATGCTTTTGGGGAAGAGCCCGGAGAAGAAATCTTAAAGGAGTGGATTCTGCAGGCACAGGAACAGATGCCAAAAGAACTGGGGAGGTATCTGTTGGAAAAAACATTACAGTATGCAGACTACCGGGCAAAAGATGACATGACAGTCCTGGTTGCGGGAATATGGAGAAAATAAATGACTACAAAAGGCAGAAGTGGACAAACTGATAAAACGATGTGGAAAACAGAACAGAAAGTGAAAACATATGTGGAAAAATTCCACATGATCGAACCGGGTGACACCATTGTACTGGGAATTTCCGGTGGGGCAGATTCGGTGTGCCTGCTGAAGCTCATTTCAAAGTGGAAAGAATCATGGGGAATTTCGCTGAAGGCGGTTCATGTACATCATCAGCTGCGGGGGAAGGAGGCAGATGATGACGAGGCCTTTGTTCGACGACTCTGTGAAGGAGAAGGAATTGTCTGCCAGGTGTTTCATGAGGATGTACAGGGAATTGCCAACCGGGAAAAAACAGGTCTTGAGGAGGCGGGAAGGCTTGCAAGGTACCGGTGTTTTACAAAAGTCTGTGAAGAGGCCGGCGGAGGAAAGATTGCCCTTGCCCATCATCAGGATGATCTTGCGGAAACGATGCTTCACCACCTAGTGAGAGGAACAGGCATAGCGGGTCTTTGCAGCCTGAAACCGGTATCCGGCAATCGGATCCGGCCATTACTCTGTCTGGGAAAAGAGGAGATTCTGGCATATCTGGAAGAGGCAGGACAGTCCTGGAGAACAGACAGCAGTAATCTGGAAGATGATTATACCAGAAACCGGATCCGGCATCATGTGCTAGAAGAACTGAAAACAGAGGTTAATCCACAGGCAGTGAGGCATATGGCACAGCTGAGCGAAGAACTGGAAGAAGCCAGAGAAGTGCTTGCCCAGGTGGCAGAGAAAGAGAGAAAACAATATGTAAAAGAAGATGCAGATGGTGCTATACTTTTAGAAGCACTGAAAAAAGAACCGGATCTGATCAGCCGGCAGATCATACACACACTTTTAAAAGAGATTTCAGGGAAACAGAAGAATTTTACCAGAATCCATATAGAAGCGGTGCAGCAGTTATGGAAACAGAAGGTAGGGGCAAGAAGAGATCTTCCTTATGAGATGCAGGCAAGGCGAACCTATGATGGGATTCTGCTGGGACAGAAAAAAGAAAAAACCAGCAATACCGGAAAAAATGAAGCAATTCCGGTAACGGTACAGAGTTTACAGTCAGAATCTTTTCAGGCAGGAGACCTGATTCTTACAGTAAGTCTGATTTCCCGTGATTTTGGGAAAATACAGGAAAAGAAGTATACGAAATGGTTTGATTATGATAGAATAGAACAGAAACTGGTGATCCGGCACAGACAGCCGGGAGATCGGATCTGTCTTTTTGACGGAGGAGGCAGTAAGAAACTGAAAGATTACCTGATCGACCGAAAGATCCCGGTGGAAGAACGGGATCAGCTGTGGCTTCTGGCAGACGGTTCTGAGATCCTGTGGATCATAGGAGACAGAATCAGCGCAGCGTATAAAGTGAAGGAGCAAAGCAGTCGAATCTTACAGGCAGAGATTAAAGGAGGAAGTACTCATGAGTGATAAAATCAGTGTATTGATCAGCGAAGAGGATGTAGAAAAGAGGATTCAGGAGATAGGATCGGCAATCAGCAAAGAATACGAAGGAAAATGCGTGCATCTGATCTGTGTATTAAAAGGTGGCGTATTTTTTGCATGCGAACTTGCAAAAAGAATCAGTGTACCGGTAACCATTGACTTTATGTCCGTATCCAGCTATGGAGATGACACGAAATCAAGCGGTGTTGTAAAAATTGTGAAAGATCTGGATCAGCCGCTGGAAGGAAGAGATGTTCTGATCGTGGAGGATATCATTGATTCCGGACGTACTTTAAGTTATCTGATCGAGATTCTGAAAAAGAGAAATCCGGCAAGCCTGAAATTGTGTACACTGCTGGACAAACCGGAACGTCGTGTGAAAGAAGTACATGTAGATTATACCTGTTTTAATATTCCGGATGAATTTGTTGTAGGTTATGGTCTGGATTACGCACAGCGTTACAGAAATCTGCCGTTTATCGGCGTGGTAGAACCGGGTGCAGGAGAAGAATAATAACCTGAGTTTAAAAAAATGAATAAAAACAGTCACAGACTGAAAAAAATATAGAGTGTACGCAGGGTATCTTCCGGAAAATATTTCGTAGAGATTGCCTGCGTACCTCAGACCCGAAAGGAGAAACAACGTGTCAAAACAACTGAAAGGGGTAGGAGTCTGGCTGATTGTAATGGTGCTGATGATTGCCGGATTGTCCTATCTTGGCGAGAAGCTGCAGACGCAGAATAACTATTCCTATAAAGAACTGGAAGAGGATCTGGAAAATCATCGGGTGGCAGAGGCAGTGATTCATCAGAACCAGCAGACGCCTACCGGCCAGCTGATTGCGGTTCTTATGAACGGAAAAAATAAAGATATGTATATTGACGATGTCAAAGAAGTACGTCAGATGCTGGAAGACGCAAATGTATCTTATCAGATGACAGATGTACCGAAGGAAAGTAAACTGCTCAGCGTGGGTGTTCCGATCGCCTCTCTTGGTGTGATGGTGATCCTGCTGTTTATGCTGATGGGAAGAAACGCCGGAAGCGGTGGCGGCGGAAGCAAAATGATGAATTTTGGCAAAAGCCGTGCACAGCTGACACAACCATCCGGCAAACGATTTACTTTCCGTGATGTTGCCGGTCTGCAGGAGGAAAAAGAAGATCTGAAAGAGATCGTTGATTTCCTGAAAAGCCCGGATAAATATAACAAAGTAGGTGCAAGAATCCCGAAAGGTGTACTTCTGGTAGGCCCTCCGGGTACCGGTAAGACACTGATGGCAAAAGCAGTTGCAGGGGAAGCGGGCGTTCCGTTCTTTTCTATCTCAGGATCTGATTTTGTGGAAATGTTTGTCGGTGTTGGTGCTTCCCGTGTCCGTGATCTTTTTGAGGAAGGAAAACGTCACAGCCCATGTATTATCTTTATTGATGAGATCGATGCTGTGGCAAGACGAAGAGGAACCGGCATGGGCGGCGGTCATGACGAAAGAGAACAGACGCTGAACCAGTTACTGGTAGAGATGGATGGTTTCGGGGTTAATGAGGGAATCATCGTGATGGCAGCAACCAACCGTGTGGATATCCTGGATCCGGCCATTCTTCGTCCGGGACGATTTGACCGTACCATTGCGGTAGGTGCACCGGATGTCCGTGGAAGAGAGGAGATCCTGAAGGTTCATGCAAAGGGCAAACCCCTGGGAGATGATGTGGATCTGCCACAGATTGCACAGACCACCGCAGGATTTACAGGAGCGGAACTGGAGAATCTGCTGAATGAAGCGGCCATCCTGGCAGCAAAAGAGGATCGTCAGTTCCTTTGCCAGAAAGATATCCAGAAAGCATTTATCAAAGTCGGTATCGGAACGGAAAAACACAGCCGCGTGATCTCGGAAAAAGAGAAAAAGATCACAGCGTACCATGAAGCAGGTCACGCAATCCTGTTCCATGTGCTGGAAAAGATGGATCCGGTGTATACAATCTCCATTATTCCGACGGGAGCCGGTGCAGCGGGCTATACGATGCCGCTTCCGAACCGGGATGAGATGTTTAATACCAGAGGAAAGATGCTGGAAAATATTGAAGTATGCCTTGGTGGAAGAATCGCAGAGGAACTGATCTTTGACGATATCACCACCGGTGCATCCGAAGATATCCGCCGTGCCACAGGCATCGCCAAAGCAATGGTGACAAAATATGGTATGTCTGCCAATATGGGTATGGTGACCTACGGTGATGAGCAGGACGAAGTCTTTATCGGCAGAGATCTGGCGCACAGCCGTGGATTCAGTGAGACGACAGCGGCAGCGATTGATCGGGAAGTAAAAGAAATTATTGATGAGTGTTATGTAAAAGCGAAAGCAAGTATCCAGGCACACAGATATGTTCTGGAACACTGTGCACAGCTTCTTCTGGAAAAAGAGAAGATTGGAAGAACAGAATTCGAAAAATTATTCGAAGAGGAAAAAAATGCGGCAGCTTCCGGGGGAATTGTACAAAATTCCGAAGAGAAAAAATAAGAGCTTTTTTATCTGTAAAAAAATGAATAAAAAATTGCACAAAAAAAATCCATGTTTGTGCACACTTTTCCCTGGCTACATGCTATTATAATAACTGTAAAAACCCCCCAATACATTATATAGTTTTTGCTACACCCCATAAGAGAAATACCTTCTCCAAAAAAGACAGCTTTGGCTGTCTTTTTTTCTTTCTTGCATATCAATAGCCGGTCCGCCGGCTCAAGTTCGGTGCCCTGCTATCAATAACGGAAAAATCGTGGCTTATACGGGAAAATAATATTTGCAATTCACAGGAAGCTATAATAAAATGGAAAAGTATTATCAGAAAATAAAGGAGTTTGCGATATATGAAAGCGATTTTGCAGGGATTTTATCAGAAAGAACATTTCTGGCTGAGACTTGGCGTGGTACTGCTGGCAGTATTCGGAATGGGGTTTGCGTTATCGTTGCTGCTGTTGGTGGATATGGGAACAGATCCGTGCAGTATGATGAGCAAAGCGATTTCCGCAAAGATCGGTATGAGTTTTGGAAACTGGCAGGCACTGATGAACACGGTGCTTCTGGTACTGGTTGTAATCTTCGGAGGAAGAAACCTTGGCTTTGGAACACTGGCGAATATGTTTCTCATCGGATACTTTGTAGACTTCTTCACATGGATCTGGAACCGGGTACTGCCGGCAGATTTTTTTACCACGCTGCCGGTTCGGATCGCAGTACTGATTCCATCGGTGATACTGTTCATTCTGACAGCTGCTTTATATATGGATGTGGATATGGGAACGGCTCCCTATGATGCCATTCCGATTATTATTTCCGGACATTTGCCAAAAGTACCGTTTAAGGTGATACGGATCGCCTTTGATTTTTCGGTAACCATGATCGGGTTTTCCTTTGGCGGAAAGATTGGAGCGATGACTGTCATTATGATCCTGGCTCTGGGACCTGTGATCCAGTGGCTTGGCGATATCATGAAAAAGCATTTTCCTGCACTGACAGGAGAAGGATGAGAATAAAATAGAATATAAGTGTAACTATTTAGCAGGCGGTATCCTGTGCGGGTACTGAACGGTTACATATAAGCGACTGCGAGAAGGGAAGGGAAAACATGGAAGATCTGAATAATGTACTCCGTGCACAGGAATATATCAATAAAATGCGACCGGTATTTAATAAACGGGCCTTATACAGCGATGAGACAGCACAGTACAGAACACCGATGGAACCGGAACCGGGAGATATCGTGACGGTTCGATTCCGGACACTGAAAAACAATGTAGATGCTGTTTATTTTATCAGCGGTACGATCCGCAAAGAGATGAAAGTGGAGAAGAGCCGGGAAGGATTTGATTATTATGCGATTCAGATTCCGGTGGGAAGTGAACCGATCCATTATTATTTTGAGATCCGGGCAGGAAAAATTGTCTGTTATTACAATGAACTTGGTGTGACCCGTCAGCTGCAGGAACAGTATTCTTTTGGTATTATCCCGGGATTCCATACACCGGACTGGGCAAAAGGGGCGGTAATGTACCAGATTTTTGTGGATCGTTTTTATAACGGAGATAGCTCCAACGATGTGCTGACCAATGAATATTTTTATATTTCTGGTCACAGCAGACGGATCGAAGACTGGAGCAAGATCCCGGACAATATGGACGTGAACAATTTCTACGGTGGCGATCTGCAGGGTGTTATGGATAAACTGGACTATCTGCAGGATCTCGGTGTGGAAGTCATCTATCTGAATCCGATCTTTGTATCACCGTCGAACCACAAGTATGACATTCAGGATTATGACTATGTGGATCCGCATTTTGGAAAGATCGTTCATGACGAGGGCAATCTGCTGGCAGACTGGGACAAAGACAATACCCATGCCAAACGATATATTGACCGTGTGACCAACAAAGAAAATCTGGAAGCCAGCAATCAGCTGTTCATCGAGCTGGTGGAAGAGATCCACAAAAGAGGCATGAAAGTGATCCTGGACGGTGTATTTAACCATTGTGGATCCTTTAACAAATGGCTGGACCGGGAACGGATCTATGAAAATCAGCCGGGCTACGAAAAGGGCGCATTTATCAGTGGAGACAGCCCGTATCACAGCTTTTTTAAGTTCCATAATGAACACTGCTGGCCTTACAATGAATTCTATGACGGCTGGTGGGGACATAATACCCTTCCAAAACTGAATTATGAAGATTCTGAAAAATTATACGAGGATATCCTGCGCATCGCGAAAAAATGGGTTTCTGCACCGTTTTACGTGGATGGCTGGCGTCTGGATGTGGCAGCGGATCTGGGGCACAGTGCAGAGTACAATCATAAGTTCTGGAGGCAGTTCCGAAAGGTGGTAAAAGAGGCCAATCCGGAGGCGATCATTATCGCAGAACACTATGGAGATGCCAGTCCGTGGCTGCAGGGAGATCAGTGGGATACCGTTATGAACTATGATGCGTTTATGGAGCCGATTTCCTGGTTTTTGACCGGACTTGAAAAACACAGTGATCAGTACCGGCAGGATCTGAAAGGGAATGCAGAGTGTTTCCGTGATTCCATGCGCTATAACGGTTCACGATTCTATGCACCGTCTCTTCTGACTGCGATGAACGAGCTGGATAATCACGATCATTCCAGATTCCTTACGAGAACCAACAGCCGTGTAGGACGTATCAATACAGTTGGCGCGAGAGCAGCAGAGGAAGGAATCAACAAGGCTATTTTAAGAGAAGCAGTTGCCATTCAGATGACCTGGCCGGGTGCTCCTACTGTTTATTATGGAGATGAAGCCGGTGTCTGTGGTTTCACCGATCCGGATAACCGGAGAACGTATCCGTGGGGACATGAGGACCAGTATCTGGTACAGTTCTACCGGGATGCGATCCGGATGCACAGAGAACTGCCGGTATTAAAATACGGATCTGTAAAGATGCTGAAAGAAGACTATAATCTGATTTCCTTTGGACGTTTCAATGAAAACGAGCAGGTTGTCGTTGTTATCAATAACAACAACGAAAACAAGAAAGTAGAGATTCCGGTATGGGAGACCGGTATCAACAGAAGTGTCGATACTACCATGACCAGAATTCTTGACAGCAACGCCATCGCCTACGATATGGAACAGAAAGAATACCCGGTAGTGGCAGGCTACCTGGAACTGGAGATGTCCCCGCTGGAAGCAATTGTCCTGTGCAGGGGATGTGAACTTCCACAGAAGAAGGACGAAGAAGCTGCTGAGAAAGAGGGAGATGCATCCACAGTTCTCAATAATTAAAAAACTAAAAATATCTTGCAAATCAGTTAGAAAAGACTTGCAATTTAAAAAAGATTGCGTTATAATTCTATCTTGTCAGAGCGTGTGAATGCTTTGACAAGATATGGATGGATTCCCGAGTGGCCAAAGGGGACAGACTGTAAATCTGCTGCAAATTGCTTCGGTGGTTCGAATCCACCTCCATCCATTAGCCGTAAGGCACTCGCCGATGTGGCTCAATTGGCAGAGCAGCTGATTTGTAATCAGCAGGTTATCGGTTCGAGTCCGATCATCGGCTTTAAGTCACAAGACTTAATTTAATATCGCGGGGTGGAGCAGTCTGGAAGCTCGTCGGGCTCATAACCCGAAGGTCGTAGGTTCAAATCCTGCCCCCGCAACTCGCACAAAATATTGTGTATGCCCAGATAGCTCAGTCGGTAGAGCAGAGGATTGAAAATCCTCGTGTCACTGGTTCGATTCCGGTTCTGGGCATTTTCCTTGCGAAAGGAATAAGGGCGTGTAGCTCAGGTGGTAGAGCACTTGACTTTTAATCAAGTTGTCCGGGGTTCGAATCCCCGCACGCTCATGGAATGAGAGTGAAGTAGTATATAAGTACTACTTTTTTTTTTATTTAAAGAACTTGCCACCTACATGACCTGCCACTGGCAGCTCATTACGGATGCTTTGGAAACCGGTAGCTTTTCTTGCATGCTTTGTTATTGAAATATATTGACATATTTTATTGAAGTGGTTATATTATAATTAATAAGAGGGAGTAATCGGCATCTATATATTTCATAAAAGAGATATAAGAATGGAAGATATAGATGTTTACGATGACGTCAGTACGATGGCAAAAGAGCTATCCGTATCGTAATGAAATGATGAGACTTTTATTGCATAGTTTTTATGCAATAAAAGTCTCTTTTTTTATACCAAAGCAAAAGCATGTAATACAAGTTGACGGTGGCAGATTCTAGGTATACTTTCGATATATCAAAAATTAAAAAGGGTTATTGGCCAAAGAAAGAAAGGAGAACAAATATGCTGACAACAAAACAAGCAAGGGAGAATCAGGAAAAATATGGTTTCAATGAACTGGTAGAAGGGAAAAAGAAAAGTACCATGCAGATATTTCTGGAACAGTTTAAAGATTTTCTTGTTATCATATTGATCATATCTGCAGTGATTTCCGGTATCTTAGGAGATGCAGAAAGTGCGATTGTTATTTTTGTAGTAATTACGATGAATGCAATACTTGGAACGGTGCAGACCGTAAAGGCAGAACAATCGCTTAACAGTTTAAAACAGTTATCTGCTCCGGAAGCGAAAGTAGCAAGAGATGGAAATATTATTCAGATTCCGTCGAGAGAGGTGACGATTGGCGATGAAGTAATACTGGAGGCAGGGGATTGTATACCTGCAGATGGAAAACTTATAGAATGTGCAAGTCTGAAGGTAGATGAAAGTGCACTGACGGGAGAAAGCATAGCAGTTGAAAAGAATCTGGATGAAGTCGCAGTCGGAACAGCACTTGGCGATCAGACGAACAAAGTATTCTCCGGAAGTTTTGTTACGTATGGAAGAGGAAGATACGAAGTGACTGCAATCGGCATGAATACAGAAGTAGGAAAGATTGCAGATCTTATGAAGAATACATCAGAAAAGCGCACACCACTGCAGGTGAATCTTGACGACTTCGGAAAAAAATTGTCGATATTAATTCTGGTATTTTCAGGCATAATATTTGGGGTAAATGTATTTCAGGGAGAATCTATTGGTTCAGCGTTTATGTTTGCTGTTGCGCTGGCAGTTGCAGCGATACCGGAAGCTCTTAGTTCGATTGTGACGATTGTATTATCTTTTGGAACACAGAAGATGGCAAAAGAACATGCAATTATACGAAAACTGCAGGCGGTAGAAGGTCTTGGCAGTGTATCGATTGTCTGTTCGGATAAAACGGGGACACTGACGCAGAATAAGATGACGGTAGAGGATTATTATGTAAATGAAAAGAGAATACCGGCCGGAAAAATTAATCTGAAAAATGAAAATGAAAAACTGCTTTTGAGATTCAGTATCCTGTGTAATGATTCAACGAATACAGACGGACAGGAGATTGGTGATCCTACGGAAACGGCACTTATTAATCTCGGAAGTAATCTGGGAATCGAGATTATGCAGGTAAGGGAACGATATCCGAGATTGTCTGAGGTTCCATTTGACAGTGAGCGGAAATTGATGTCGACAGCTCATAGGATTCAGGATGATAAGATGTTAACGGCTGATCATATAATGATCGTAAAAGGTGCTGTAGATGTATTACTGGATCGTATGGACAGAATCAGAGTTGGAAATACTGTAAGAAAGATGACAGATTCTGACTGTAAGAATATTTCCATGCAGAATATGCAGTTTTCCAGAGAAGGGTTAAGAGTTCTTGCATTTGCATATAAACATCTGGAAGAGGAAAAAGAAATCAGTACAGAGGATGAAGAGCATCTGATATTTATCGGAATGATCGCAATGATGGATCCGCCGAGAGAAGAGTCGCAGGTTGCGGTAGCAGAGTGCCTGAATGCCGGAATCCGGCCGATTATGATTACGGGAGATCATAAAGTCACGGCTGCGGCAATTGCAAAGAGGATTGGAATATTAAAGGATGAGTCAGAAGCCTGTGAAGGTGCTGATATTGAAAATATGTCAGATGAAGATTTAAAAGACTTTGTAGAGGGAATCTCGGTCTACGCAAGAGTCTCTCCGGAGCATAAGATCAGGATTGTCCGTGCGTGGCAGGAAAAGGAAAATATTGTGGCAATGACAGGAGATGGTGTGAATGATGCGCCGGCTTTAAAACAGGCGGATATCGGTGTTGCAATGGGTGTGACCGGAAGCGAAGTTGCTAAGGATGCGGCGGCGATGGTTCTGACAGATGATAATTTTGCAACGATCGTGAAGGCAGTGGAAAATGGAAGAAATCTGTATCAGCATATTAAAAATGCAATTCAATTTCTATTATCCGGAAATTTTGGAGCAATTCTTGCGGTACTGTATGCAGCAACGGCCGGATTACCGGTGCCTTTTGCCCCGGTACATCTGTTGTTTATTAATCTTTTGACAGACAGCCTGCCGGCAATTGCGCTGGGTATGGAACCGCATTCTAAAGCGGTTATGGATCAGAAACCGAGACCTGTGAATGAGTCAATACTTACGAAAGCATATCTGGTGAATATCGGAACCGAAGGTCTGTGCATCGGGATTATGACAATGGCAGCATTCTTGATCGGATACAGAGGACAGGATGCAGTTCTGGCAAGTACGATGGCGTTTGGAACATTGTGTATGAGCCGTCTGGTACATGGATTTAACTGCAAAGACGATAAGCCGGTAATATTCTCAAAGAGATTCTTTAATAATAAATATCTGATCGGAGCATTTGTCTTAGGTACTGTTCTGATCACGGGTGTTCTTACAATTCCGGGATTACATGCCATGTTTAAGGTTGTTACGTTAAATATGACGCAGCTGATGACAGTATATGGTCTTGCATTTCTGAATCTTCCTGTGATTCAGGGATTGAAGTATTTGAAGGGAAAGACAAAATGGAATTAAAACAAGAGACAGTGAAGCAGATCAGGGGATTGATCATATTTACGGCAGTACTGATTGTCTGTCTGTGGAAATTTGATGTTGTGATAAGTGCGTTTCAATTTGTATTAAATATAGTATATCCGTTTTTGCTTGGCGGTGCGATTGCATTTGCCTTAAGTGTACCGATGAACTTTGTAGAACGGAAATTATTTACAGAGAGAAAAATTTCTGAAAAATATAAAAGAAAATATGCCAGGGGAATCAGTCTGATGCTTGTAATTGCCGGTGTAACCGGAATTCTGGCAATGATAATATTCGGGCTGCTTCCGCAATTGGCAGGAACATTTGCCAATCTGGGAAAGAGTATTCAGGAGTTTATCCCGCAGGTGCAGGGGTGGGCAGATCACTGGTTCCATAATAATAAAGAAATTATGAATGTCGTGAACAACCTGGAATTTGACTGGAATAAAATTATGGAAGCGGCGGCAGGCTTTCTGAAAAACGGAGCGGGAAGTGTGCTGGAGACTACCATTAATACGGCAAAAAATATTATTGGTGCAGTGGGAACGTTTTTTATTGCATTTGTATTCGCAGTTTATATTTTGCTGCAGAAAGAGAAACTGGGAAGACAGGCGAAAAAAGTATTATTTGCGTTTGTCAGGAAGGGGAGAGCAGAAGCTGTATTGGAAGTGCTGGCTCTGACGTATAAGACATTTTCTGGTTTTTTGACGGGACAGTGCGTGGAGGCTTTGATCCTTGGAGCAATGTTTGTAATCACGATGACACTGTTTAGACTGCCATATGCACTGTTGACCGGAATTGTGATTGCATTTACGGCATTGGTACCGGTTTTTGGAGCATTTATCGGATGTGCGGTCGGGGCGTTTCTGATCTTTATGGTGAGTCCGTTTAAGGCGTTGATATTCATTGTGTTGTTTCTGGTACTTCAGCAGATTGAGGGGAATCTGATTTATCCACATGTAGTGGGAAATTCGGTTGGACTTCCGTCAATCTGGGTGCTTGCAGCAGTGAGTGTTGGCGGAAGTCTGATGGGAATTGTCGGAATGCTGATATTTATTCCGTTGATGTCGGTGGTATATGCACTGTTCCGTGAAGTTGTCTACATTAAATTACGACAAAAGAATATTTATCCACAGGATATTTTATAAATGGGGATAACTTTGTGAATGTGATCATTTATTGTGGATGAAGAGGATATCAGTTTTGAAAACGTGATCGTTCTTTCAATTTACAGTAGATGACAGCAATGGCGGTACTGATCAGGGTTGATACAATACCGGCTCCGATAATAGAAGCAGGATTAACGCTTCCATACTGACTCCGATAAGCAATAACATTGATCGGAATAAGCTGAAGAGATGAAATGTTGATGATCAGGAATGTACACATTTCATTACTTGCTGTTCCGGCAGGGCGGGAGATACCGGGAGCCAGATGTTTGCGGCGCTGTTCTTCTAATTTCGATAATTCTTCCATTGCTTTTAATCCGGCAGGAGTGGCGGCCCAGCCAAGACCTAAGATATTGGCGATTATATTGGTGGTAATCGGTTCTTCGGCGGGGTGACCGGCGGGAAGATTTGGAAAAAGGAAACGAATGACCGGCCGGATCTTTCTGGAAGCGGCCGGGATAATTCCGGCTTTGGAAGCAATTTCCATCAGTCCTACCCAAAAAGACATGACACCGATCATGGTAATACAAAGTGAGATGGCTTCTTTGGATGAATCAAGTGCTGCATTGGTAATATCGGGCATCCGGCCTGTGAATGCGGCGTATACGATGCCTGTAAGAATCATAAAAGACCAGAGGTAGTTCAGCATAAGTGAGACTCCTGTATGTGGATATCTGAAGTATAATATGCAAACAGTGTGGAAAATATGACGGTATAAATCGCTATGCGTTTGTAAGGGGCTGCCGGAAATTGCACCAATCTCAGTTATATATTAATATATGACAAGCCAATAGAATAAACTGTAAGAGGATAATTTAAAGAAGGAATGTTAATATGCAAATATTGTTATATCTTACAGATTTCATAGTCCCGCTGGTAATCTTCGGGATTGTAGGTTATGGACTGTTAATGAAAGTTCCGGTATACGATACGTTTATTAAAGGTGCAAAGAAGGGGTTTCTGACAGTGATCAAGATTATGCCGACACTTGTCGGATTAATGGTGGCGGTGGGGATATTGAGAGCGTCCGGCTTCCTTGAACTGATTGCAAATGGAATCGGGAGATTTACGGACAGAATCGGTTTTCCGGGAGAGCTGGTTCCGCTTACAGTGGTAAAGATGTTCTCCTCATCGGCGGCGACGGGACTTTTGCTGGACATTTTTAAAGAATATGGAACAGATTCGTATATCGGACGGATTGCATCGATCAGTATGTCGTGTACGGAGACGATCTTTTATACCATGAGTGTATATTATATGACAGCCAGAGTCACGAAGATGCGCTATACATTAACGGGTGCGCTGCTTGCAACTCTGGCTGGTGTGACTGCCAGCGTAGTGCTGGCGGGTATGATGACATGATCGTGTGATGTGGTAAAATGTCACGGGAAAATGTAATTATTCCCAGGGTTTCTTATGATAATCTGAGGAATCTTTTTTGTCTCTGTGGTCTTTTCCGTTCTGGGATTTGCTCCATATGCGGAGAGCAGTGAGAATTCCGACCGTGTAAAGGATCGAGACTAATATTACCGGGTTATCCTTCAGAAAATAAATAACAAGGATAACGGATAACAGACAGATAAAGAGCTGGAATGTGGTCCAGAATCTTTTTTCGCGGACTTCTTTCGCCTGCTGAAGGAGTTCCATACGTTTCTGTTCCATACGGAGATATTCCATCAGATCTTCATCGCTGATGCGGGAAAGGATCTGCTCATCGCGGTTCATTTCGATCTTGCGTTTGGAACGGAAATTAGAGAAGAACTCACGGAACGGATGTTCATTTTTGGAGCGGGATTTTTCCTGTTGTTCGTAAAAGTCTTCTTCCAGGTCTTCGTCTTCTTCCGCATCTTTTTTCGAAAATTCTTTTGTATTTCGGGTGTCACTGAATTTGTCTGCGTTATCGGCAGCTTTACCGTCGGTAGTTTTGCTGTCGATAGTTGTTTGATCATCTGTGTTCTGGGGGTCGGTAATTTCCTTAGAAGCAGCCGTTTCAGTGTCTGTAGTTTCCTGCGCAGCAGATATATCAGCAACAGGATAAAGCACAACGTTGTCAGTGGCAGCAGGTGCGCTAGTTTCAGATTCCTTAGTCTTAGGTGATTCTTCTGTCGGTACTGCTTTTTCTATATTTTCGGACATGATTTTACCTCCGTATTCATTCTTATATTGTATGTTGTCTTTTATTTTATCTTTATTATCTTATCATATCAGCTATGAAGATAAAAAACAAATAAAGAGTGTATAAAACGGCGGAAAATAACTTGCAGTAGAAAAAAGCCCCTAAAAATGGTAGAATTGTAAGGAATCATTTGGAGGAAAACAAGATGCAGTTAATGAATGAAATCCCGGATACGTTCTGGAGTCTGTTCCGTTCGGTCAACCGGGATATTTATATTGAAGCACTTTTATGTATTAATGAAGAATACGAATATAATAACTATTTCCTGACGAAAGAAGTATGTATCCAGATCTTAAGTGACATGAATGCGAAGAAACGGTTTGAGTTACAGCGGGAGGAAAATGATACGGATTTTGATATGCTGGAGACGCCGTCATCAAGGATATTAAACTGGCTTCTGCGGGCAGGATGGCTGAAGCGTATCGAGGATTATAATACACTGGTGACGAATATTGTCATTCCGGATTATGCGGCGGTGATGATCGATGCATTTGAAAAGCTGAATTCGGAAGATGCGTCGGAGACGGATATTTATATCCAGAATGTGTATGCGACGCTGTATGCATTTCGCAATGATCCGAGGGCGAGTATCGGGCTTTTGAGGACGGCACTGGTGAATACGAGGCGGCTGAATAAGGCACTGCAGGACATGCTTCATAACATGAACAAGTTTTTTGCAAAACTTTTACAGCAGGATTCGTACAGCGGGATTTTAAGAGAGCATCTGGACAGCTATGTGGAAGAGATTGTGTGGAAGAAGTATCATATTCTGAAGACGTCGGATAACTTTTACATTTATAAGATGGATATTAAGAAATGTCTGAGAGAGATCCGGGATGATGAGACATTTATCATGAAGGTACAGGCGCGGTCGAAGATGCTTGGAGATAATCAGGATGATGTACTGGATCTGCTGGATCTGATCGAGCGGGGATTTGATGATATTGAGCACAGAATCGCTAATATGGATAAGGAACATACGAAGTACGTCCGTGCGACGGTAACGAGGATGAATTATCTGTTAAGCGGTGAGACAGATACGAAAGGTCTGGTGGTACAGCTTCTGAATAAAATGTCGGAAGATCCGGATCAGATGGAAGAGATCATCACAGAGACCGGAAAGCGCATGAATCTGTCGCTGCTGGAAATTCTGTCGGAGAAATCTTTATATAAGAGAAGAAAATCCAGAAAAGACTTCATCAGCCAGCTTCTTCCGGATGAGACGACGGGAGATCTGGATAAGGATGATATCTTAAGACTGAACCGGATCCAGATGCGGTTCAGCAAGAAGCAGATCGAAGAATTCATCGAGAATAATATGGAAGATGAAGTGATGGATGCGTCGAAGATTAATATTGCGGATGAGGAAGAATTTGAAAAACTGATTCTTGCTTATGATTACAGTACACGTAAGAATAGTAAGTATAAAGTGTTGGAAGAGGAACCGGAGATGGTGGAAAATGCCGGATACCGGTATCCGGCATTAAGATTCGTGAAGAGACGGGCGTAATAGTGTGTAATAATTCGTAATGCAAAACAGAAAGAAAAGTGATGAACAATAATATAAAGAAGTTCTGATAAAAGGAGTTCTAAGAATAATGATAGATTACTACGAACAGCTAACCCAGGAAGAAAAAGAAGAGGTCACAGATGTCATCCAGACGCTGTACCGTCAGACATTTCTCCTGGAAAGAAAATTTGATAAACGTGCGGAAAGGATGCAGTATACAAAAGAATACCGTACCTGTACGAAGCATCTGGAATTTTTTAAAGCATATTTTGAGGTGGCGGGGATCATACTGCGGGAAAATGTACATATGGGTGTGATCTATATCCAGGGAGAGCAGTTATGGGGTGAGAAGCTGCCGCGTCTGGCGACAATCTATTTACTGGTGCTGAAGCTTATCTATGACGAGCAGATGCAGACTGCATCGTCGAGCAGCCATGTGGTGACAACACTTGGTGCAGTAAACGGAAAAGCGGGAGAATTTCATGTATTGAAGAGTCTTCCGTCAATTACGGAAATGAGACGGACGATCGCACTTCTGAAGAAGTACCAGATCATCGAGCCGCTTGATGTTCTGGAAGAATTAAACGAGTCGACCCGCCTGGTCATCTACCCTTGTATCCATACGGTACTTTTAGGAGACGACATCAGGGAATTATTAGCAACATTCAGTGAGGAGGATCAAATTGGAGACGAAGCAGCCATTCAAAGCACTCTCGAAGATATGCCTGAATAACTGGCATTACATAGATAAAAAGATACTGACGCTTAATGAGGGAATCAACTTCTTCACCGGACATTCCGGAAGTGGTAAATCGACGGTTCTGGATGCGATCCAGATCGTGCTGTATGCCAATACGGATGGCCGTGGATTTTTCAACAAGGCGGCAGCAGATGATTCGGACCGTACACTGATCGAGTACTTAAGAGGTATGGTGAATATCAGTGAAAACAATGAATCACAGTATTTAAGAAACCGTAATTTTTCCAGTACGATCGTGCTGGAGCTGACACAGACGAATACCAAAGATAAGCAGTGTGTCGGTGTTGTGTTTGACGTGGATACGTCGAATAATGACGTAAGCCGCCTGTTCTTCTGGCATACGGGAGAATTACTTCCGAATCATTACCGTTCGGAAGGCCGGTGCCTTACCACTGCGGAAATGCGTGAGTACCTGCAGCGTTCCTTTACGCCGGAACAGTTCTACTGCGGTCCGAGCAATGAAAGATTCCGGAGACAGCTATATGATATCTATCTTGGCGGTCTGGACATGGAAAAATTCCCAAAGTTATTCAAACGTGCGATCTCGTTCCGTATGAATATCAAACTGGAAGATTTCGTAAAGGAATATATTTGTATGGAGCAGGATATCCATATTGAGGATCTGCAGGAAAGTGTCATGCAGTATGGACGCATGCGCAGTAAGATCGAAGAGACGATGGAGGAGATCAGAAGACTGAAGCTGATCTGCGGAAAATATGAGCAGTATGCAGAAAAATCCGATGAGGAGAAGGTGTGCTCTTATCAGATCGACCGTCTGGAGATTATGAACCATGAGGTGAAGAGTCAGGAAGCCAGAGACCGGATCAAGGTAAGACAGGAAGCCATCGAAGATCTGAAGAAGCAGCAACAGGTGCTGGAGCAGGAAGAAAAGGACCTACAGAAAGAGTATGAAGAGATCATTCTGCGGATCGCAGACAGTGGGTATGCGAGACTGGAATCAGATCTGGATACATTAAATGAGACGCTGGAGCGTCTGAATAACGGAAAAGTCCGCTGGGAGCAGACTGCAGAGCATCTGAAGGCATGGACGGAGAAAGACATTACGCCAAATCAGGTGATCTGGGATATCGAAAAATTCGCAGACGGAAGCATTTCCGAAGAAGAGCTTGTGCGCCTGCAGGAAGGCTTAAAAGATCTGCAGGAGGAGCTGGAAGACCAGAGACAGGAAGCGGATGCAGACCTTCGCCGGATCAAGAAAGAAGAGAAAGAGGCAAGAGCAGAATTAAAAGAACTGAAGCAGGGAAAGAAGGCTTATCCGAGAGAGCTGGAAGAGGCGAGATTCGAACTGCGTAACCGTCTGCATGAGCGCTGCGGCAAGTTTGTGAATGTGCATATTCTTGCGGATCTTCTGGATGTGAAGGACGAGAGATGGCACAATGCAGTGGAGGGTTATCTTGGAAATAATAAATTGCAGCTGATCGTGGAACCAAAGTATGCCAGGGCTGCGATGGACATTTACCAGGAGATGGATACGAAACGTTTCTTCCGGGCAGCAGTCCTGGATACGGAGAAGCTTACGAAGGACAAGCATCAGGTACAGCCGGGCGCGCTGGCAGAAGTAGTAAAAGCGAAAGAAGCGTATGTGCAGGAATACATTAATTTCTTCCTTGGAAATGTAAAAAAATGCGAATCACTGGATGAACTGCGTGAGTGCAGGATCGGTGTGACACCGGACTGTATGCTGTACCAGAGCTACAAACTGCAGCACATGAATCCGGAGAATTACACCAGAAGAGCCTACATCGGTGAGACGAGTATGCGCCAGAGAATCCGCAAGCTGGAAGAAAAATGTGAGAAGTTAAATGGCGAGAGAATGCCGGTACAGGAGCTGTTAGAAGAGATCCGCCAGGCAATGCAGATGGAGATGTTGAAGCAGCCGGCAGAGGATTATCTCGGATGGCTGGCTGACAGCAAGGCAATCATTTCCAAAGAAAAGAAAAAGGCTCAGCTTCTGGAACAGATGCAGAAGTTAAAGGATGAATCCGTTGCTGCATGGGAAGGCAAGAAGAAAGAAGTGCAGGCGGCACAGGATGCGAAGAAAGAATCCGTATCCAAAGTGCAGGAAGCAATCTGGGAGAATAAGAAAGAAATCGAACGTCTGAATGCAGAAGTTCTCGAATCGGAAGAACAGATGAAGGACGTGAAGAGAAAAGTAGAAGATAAGCGTTACGAGAAGGAATTCCAGGAATATCTGTCGGGCAGAAAATCTGAGAATTATGAGTATCTGAGACGTCAGATGGTTTCGCGGGTATATACGCTCAGGGAAGAAGAGGAAGACGCTTACCGGAAGCTGGTGGAAGAGAGAAGCAGTTATATCAGAGAATATCCGAACCGTACATTCTCAACTTCTATCCGGGACAACGCGCCGTATGAGAAGCTTTTGAATTCGCTGTCCTGCGATCATCTGGAGACTTACAGGGAGTCGGCGAAGACACAGGCGAAAGCGGCTGTGGAGCATTTCAAAGATGACTTCATCTTCAAGATCCGGAGTGCGATCCTGGAGGCTTATCAGAGAAGGGATGAGCTGAACCGGATCATCAGCAAACTGGACTTCGGTAAGGATAAGTATCAGTTCGTGATCACGAAGAACAAGGGTGCAGATGGAAAATATTATAAGATGTTCATGGATGATTCCCTGCAGATCCGTCCGTCTGACTTAGATGATACGATGGACAACCAGCTTGATATGTTCACGATGGAGCATGAGAACCAGTATGGGGAGATGATGAACGAGCTGATCAACATCTTCATCCCGCCGGAGAATGCGACGAAGGACGAGATGGATGAGGCGAAACGCAACATGGATAAGTATGCGGATTACCGAACCTATCTGTCATTCGATATGCAGCAGATCGTACATGGCGATAAGGAGATGACGATCGGACTGAGTAAGATGATCAAGAAGAACTCGGGAGGAGAGGGACAGAACCCATTATATGTGGCGCTTCTGGCAAGCTTTGCACAGCTTTATAAGATCAACCTGTCGCCGAAGATGCACCGGTCTCCGACACTGCGTCTGGTTGTGCTGGATGAGGCATTTTCCAAGATGGATGCCGAGAAGGTGGCAAGCTGTATCTCGCTGATCCGCGGACTTGGCTTCCAAGCGATCATCAGTGCGACGAACGATAAGATCCAGAACTATCTGGAGAATGTAGATAAGACTTTCGTGTATGCGAACCCGAATAAGAGACATATTTCCATTCAGGAATTTGAGAAGACGGAGTTTGGGGAGTTGGCGGAGGAATAAAGTCGAATGTTTGTGATGTAAATATTGTAAGAATCGATGAAGAGTGGTGATATGTGACTGGAAAAAGAAGATGTGCTTACGAAAGGATGTCAGTTTACCACTGACAGGTGATAATATGAATACAATAAAGAAAAGTCTGAAAGACAGGGTGTGGGATTATCTTATAAAAAATGAAAAATATATCGTGCCGGGAATCTTGATGATAGGTGGAAGCAGTTATTATCCAGCGAAAAGCAGAAGACGGTAGAGCTACATGCTATATCAGAGTTTGCGTTATATCTGGATGTTATGAATAGGTATTTTCTGCATAGCTATTGCGTGCCTGACGAGGTGTCATTCCGTAAATCTCTTTGAAAAGACGGTTAAAAATCGTCTGGTTAGTGAAACCACTCTCCTGCATTACCTCAGAAATGGACTTGTCTGTATTCATCAGAATACGTCCAGCATGAGAAATACGCACCTCATTCAAGTAACGAAGAAATGTGATACCCATATGCTGCTTGAAAAAACGGCAGAAATATTCTCGGCTGAATCCTACCTGATTAGCTACTTCTTCCAATGAGAGCTTTTCTGTATAATGTTCATTCACATAAGAGATGATCTTTCGCAGAATATCATTAGACTGACCTGTTCCAGTAGTCGTTCCCGGCAGGGAATATACGGAAAAATAACGAATCAAATCAGCAAGCATCAGCAATGCCGTGCCGTCTGAACGCATGGCGCTGGTGTTTTTATTTTCGACATTGGTTCGTGTCAGATCGTGTGCAAGCTGACAGAGGTGAATATACTGGGTGGATTTTGAATCATCCAGAGAAACCGGGCGGCATTTGATGTGATATAGTTCCAAATCCGGACAGTAAACAGAAAGCTGCTTTTTATCAACATGGATACATAAGAACATATATAGCTTAGAATCAGAATGAATAGAATGAACTTCTTTTGAATCAAAAACAATCAGTTGATTGCGCTGAAGGGTAAGATGTTCGTGCTCGATATGAATACGGACAGAACCATTCAGACAGAATAAAATCTCCATAGCCTCATGCCAGTGGGCCGGAATATGTGTGTTTTCAAGTGCTGCCATAGATACCTGTATTCCAAGATTGCCAAGTGGATGGAGTGCTTCGTGATATGCTTTTGCCATAATATCCTCCTTTATATGAATAGTAAATGTCAATATCGTTTTAAAATAAGATAATTATAGCACTGGTTTGAAATTGAAAACAAGGCTAAAATGCAAGATGTAAACGGAAAACAAAGAAAATAAATATATAGATAGTAAAAAAGGAGAGGTCAATATGAGTACAGTAGCAATTAAGAATACAATGGTAATGAATAACACAGAGAAAAAGGCTGGTTTAGTGGAGCGTTTCAAAAAATATGTCCTGGATAATGCAGAGTATTTTGCGGTGGCTTCTGCAGTGATGTCTGGAAATGGTTATGCAGCAGGACAGATCATGAGAGATGCAAGACGTGTTGCATCTGCTAACAGATAAGAAGGAATAAGAATGACTATTAAGGGTAAGACATCAGGTAAATAAGAAATGATAAATGATGGACTGCACCAGTTATAAACTGGAGGTAGTCCATTATTTTTTTAGGGCAAGGCTCTGTTTTCTATTGTGGAGTTTTGGGATGTTCCCCAAAACGAAACTTTAGGAAACAAATAAACCACCTGCTATGCGGGTGGTTGAAAGAGCTTTAGCGTTGTGTAGAAAACCTCCAATGATATAATAATAAAAGGTTCGCCAACCATATTATTAATCAAAGGAGGTCGTCCAAGATGGACAATAATAGTTTATCACATACAACGTGGAATTGTAAGTATCACATAGTTTTTGCACCGAAATATAGAAGGAAGATCTCTTTCCTTTCATTAGTACATTAAATATTTTACGAAAATAATCGAATTACAACCCAGACATATGTCTTACTACATATCTGATTTTCATATAATATGATAGACAGGAGATAGAGATATGAAGCAGATTAAAGACAAAGTTAAATGTGAAAGAGCAATTGAAAAGTTAGAGTTAGAGAAAGAGTTTGATACACAGAATCTGGAATTTCAGATATATCAGTACGAAAAAGGGGAATTGCTGTGTCAACCGTGCAATTCAGATGACAGGTTGCAGATTGTTATAGAAGGGACGGTAAATATTTATCATATACGGGACGATGGTTCTAAATATTTTATTGCTATGAATGAAGGAATTCATCTTCTGGGAGATATGGAATTTATGAATCCGGCACCATGTATTTATTTTGTAGAAGCAGTTAGCCCGGTAACTGTAGCGGTATTATCTCTGAAAAAATATCGCAATGTACTAAAACAGGATGTTAAATTTATGAATTTAATCGCATCTACTCTCGCTGCAAAACTTGGAATCGCTGCAAATGGCGAGTCGGTTAGTGCTTCTCTTAAAGATCGGATTCTCAATCATTTAGAGGATGAAAAAATTGTTGCTAAATGTGGGAAAGGGACTTATTGGTTACTGTGAGTTATGAAAGAACGTCAATATATCATTGACAGGTGATAATATGAATACAACAAAGAAAAGCTTAAAGGACAGAATCCGGGAGTATCTGATTAAAAACATAAATTATATTGTACCAGGAATCTTAATGCTGGGTGGAAGTATATATTATCCTGAAAATTATAGAAGACATTAATTTATAAAAGCATTACAAATCATTCCTCAACAGCCGTTTCCGGATCGGAGGCACTTCAATACGAATGCCTTCACAGTTTGGCAGCATAGCTTTACAAAGCCAAAGTTAATGGCAATATCAGAAACAGACAGTGAGCTGTCATCCATAAAGATGGCAGCTTTTTTGATGCAGTATCATGAAACAAAGAAGATCGGTGTGCATTGTGCATAAAAAACTGGTATAAGAAATAATAAAATTCCGACTTTAATATTCAGAATAATGTTACAAAATATAATAGAAAATATAAGAATAATGTTACAAAAATATTGAATAACACGAGAATAATGTTACAATACTAATATCAGGAGGGCGATTCAATGCTTAAAAGAGAGATTTCGGAAAAATTAAAATTATGGAGAACTCAGAAAAATAAAAAGGCACTTTGTATTATAGGCGCAAGACAGATTGGAAAAACAACAATTATCAGAGAGTTTGCAAAACAAGAATATGAAAATTTTATAGAAATCAATTTCATATTAGATAAAGGTGCCGAAAAAATTTTTGAAGATAAATTGGATGCAGATACTATTATTGAGAACCTGACTGCTTTCAAGATGCAGAAGATGGAGCCGGGAAAGACATTGGTATTCCTGGATGAGATACAGGAATGCCCCAATGCAAGATGTGCAATCAAGTTCCTGGTTGAAGATGGACGGTTTGATTATATTGAATCCGGTTCACTTCTTGGTGTCAGGTATAAAGAAGTTCCTTCTTATGCGGTTGGATTTGAAGAGATTGTTTCTATGTATCCTATGAATTTCAGGGAATTTCTCCGGGCGAATGGAGTGCAGGATACAACATTTACTACATTACAGTTCTGCTATGAAAATCATAACGAAGTTCCAACAGTAATGCATGAAACATTGTTGAAACTTTTTGCAACTTATATTGTTGTAGGTGGAATGCCGGATGTTGTCCAGACTTATGTAGATACGCATGATATCGGAAAGGTAGTTAGGCTTCAGAGAAATATTCTGGAATTATACAGACAGGATATATCGAAGTATTCCGAAGGTGCGGAAAAAGTGAGGATTAAAGCCATCTTTGATAGTATTGCATCTCAATTGGATGATAAGAACAGACGGTTTATTTTAAACAGGATTGATGAAAATGGAAGAATGAATCGTTATGAGAATTCATTTATGTGGCTAAGTGATGCAGGTGTTGCTTTGCCATCTTATAATGTTACAGAACCACAGGCTCCGTTACAGCTTAATGAAAAGAGAAATCTGTTCAAATTATTTATGGGAGACACAGGTCTGCTCTGTGCTTCCTGCATGGAGAACATTCAGTTTGAACTCTTACAGGGGAATATGGATGTGAATATGGGAAGTATATTGGAAAATGTATTTGCCCAGTCAATAAAAAGCGGTGGATTCTCATTGAATTATTTTGAGTCGAAAAAGTACGGAGAACTGGATTTTGTAATACAGAATGGATTGAAGATTGACCTTCTTGAGATAAAATCAGGAAATGATTATCAAAAGCATTCTGCTTTGAATAAAGTATCTGCAGTAGAAAACTGGAAGTTTGGAAGAAAAATTGTATTTTGCAAAGGGAATGTTGAGCAAAAAGAGGAAATTGAATATTTCCCGTGGTATATGGTGATGTTTTATCAGAGAGAAAAAGAGCCGGAACATTATATTTATGAGGTAGATCTGTCGGGTTTATAGCCAATGGGGACGGGAAAAATGGAATTTTCCCCGTCCCTGCTGGCTCTTTTTTGTATCGCCATGCGTTCGTAAGGTGTTGCCAGTAACAAGTCCTGCAGATTATCGTGAAATTAGATTGCCAAAACTGCTGACAGTAGATATTTTTATCCCAAACAGGTAACTCGCTGGAATATTTCAAATATACAAAATTTAGAGATGGAAGGTGCAATGGTTATGACGATCACCGAAATGAGAGAATTAAAAGAACAAAGCAGCAGAAGCGCTGGGAGCATATCAGGTAAAGAAGCAGGGGGAATATACCTTAGAGGATTACTATGCCCTGCCCGATGACCAGAGATATGAATTGATCGATGGCGTTTTATATGACATGGCAGCACCTGTCGTTACACATCAGGAGGTTGCTTTCGAGATTGCGGATGTGAAAAATCAGAAGGTAATTGTGTATGATCTGGGAGATGATTTTGGAGAAAATATGCTATACTGCTGATAGAAGTACTACGAAAAAAGCGGTACAAAAACCAGAAATGGAGAAAAGCATATGAAATTAACAATATTAGGAACCGGAAATGCAACGGTAAGTGAATGTTATAATACTTGCTATGCAATCAGCGATGAAGGGAAACATTTCCTTGTAGATGCAGGCGGTGGCAACCGTATTCTGAAAGTATTAAAAGACACAGGAATCGACATGAATGATATCCACGATATCTTCGTTACACACGAGCATGTAGACCACGTGCTTGGAATTATCTGGCTGGTGCGTATGATCGGACAGAGAATGAACCAGGGAAAATATGAAGGTGATCTTCGCATTTACTGCCATGAGGAGCTGGCAGAGAAGATTCAGGCAATCGCAAATATGACGATCCAGCAGAAGGTCTGTAAGCATATGGGGGAGCGAATCCAGTTTGATGTCGTGAAAGACGGAGACAGCAGAACGATTCTCGGATGTCCTGTGACATTCTTCGACATTGGTTCGACAAAGGCGAAACAGTTCGGATTCACCATGCAGCTTAAGAGCGGTAAGAAATTCACCTGTGTTGGTGACGAGCCGTACAATGAGGTGGATTATAAATATGTGAAGGGCAGTGACTGGCTGCTTCATGAGGCATTCTGTCTGTTCGGTGAGGCGGATAAATTCAAGCCTTATGAGAAGCATCATAGTACAGTAAAAGAAGCATGCCAGCTTGCGGAAGAACTCGGTGTGCCGAATCTGTTGTTGTATCATACAGAAGAGACACATCTGGCGGAGAGAAAGAAGTTGTATACGGAGGAAGGACAGCAGTATTATCATGGCAATCTGTATGTGCCGGATGATCTGGAGACGTTTGAGATATAGAAAAGCAAAAGAAAATAAAAATAGATTAGAATGTAAGAAAACCTGCCGACGGGCAGGTTTTTTGCGTTCATTTTTGATTCGGAAGGGACAATAAAAAAGTCAAAAACCCTGTCCCCATGGCTAAAAAAGATCGAGCATATTATCCAGATAAATCTCTTCCCTGACATGCAGTTGATATTCCGGCTTCGTCATATAATAAAGCAGAAATTCAAGAATCAGCGCACTTCCAAGCCCGCGTCCTTCAATCTTAAAATTAGAAAATCCCATTGGCATGTAAACATTCTGTATATCATCCACACTGATGAATCCGGGATTTTCCATTGCCTTGGAAAAGCGGTAACCGTTACCGCCATCCGGCGAAGCACAGTGAAACTCCGGGGCAGGATTTCCGAGATTCTTCCGGCTGACGGATTCATAACAAGTCTTTCTGTCCTTACAGCCGAACCAGCAGCATTCATTGCATAAGAATTCTACTTTATCTTTCTGGTGCTGCGACATCAGGTCTAATTTATCGAATACTTTGTTTAACCGGAAGTCCGGTACAATATAAAGGAAATCTTCTCGGTTTATTTCAGTTAAAAAATCCTGAAAATCTGTCAGAACTTTTGTGGTTGAAGAGATAAGGTAGAGATCAGGATAATTTTTTTGTAAATAGTTTAATAAAAGCTCGGAGTGCACGATCACGCCATTCTGGAGTTGATGTGTATGTGGTGAATTATCAGAATCAGAGGCGTGTTCGAACATTTTACAAAGCTCGTTACATTTCTTATCTGTAAGATGTTCTTCCCGTAGCAACGAATTACTGAACGTCAGCCGGGCCGAGATGCCGTATTCCCGCACCAGATCAAGCACGTCTTCCGGATCAGAATATCCAAATGAAGTACGCCCGCCGCCCCAGATACAATCCGAAGGAGCGCCATAGATCGAGCCAATCTCACACCAGTCGTAAAAATATTCCCTGTGTTTCCGGAATAATGGAAGGAATATGCGGTACAATTCGTAAAATTCAAACAGGCCTGGGAGGTGGTAAAAGGCAGTAGGATTATTATTTTGAATATTTGCTGTAGTTGCTGTATTCATGTGGTTACCTCTGGAAAATTTTCTATGGTTAATGATAACACATTATCCCGGCAGTGAACACGTATATTTCCGCATATGATACACCACATATACTGCGATCACAAGTTCCGTAAGCGGCATTGCGGACCACAGACTTCCGGGCAAGCAATGTCCTTATAGCATATTTTTAATTTATGTCGAGGTTTTACATGCATTTCACTTGCATTATCCACATACACGTGTATAATGAATCTTGTTCGGTATTTTTGAAAAAAAAGTATAGTAATAGAAAACTTTTGAAAATGTGGAGGTGAAAGCGTGGATATCGGAAAGAAGCTGAGGGAGCTTAGAAAGCAGAACGATCTGACATTGGAAGATCTGGCTTCGCGCAGTGAGCTTACGAAGGGATTTCTGTCACAGGTGGAGCGTAACCTGACGGCACCGAGTATTGCGACACTGGAGGACATTCTGGAAGCACTTGGAAGTAACCTGTCGGAATTCTTTCATGAAGAGGAAGAAAAGCAGATCGTGTTCGGAACAGATGATTTCTTCGTTGATGAGAAAGAAGATTACCAGGTGGAATGGATCATTCCGAATGCGCAGAAGAACCAGATGGAGCCGATTCTTATGACACTCTATCCGCATAAAAAGAGCCATATCCAGACCTCGTATACGGGCGAGGAATTTGGCTATGTACTGAAGGGAAATATTACGATTATGCGCGGCGGTAAAAAATATAAAGTGAAGGCGCATGAGACGTTTTATATGGATGGTGCGAAGAGTCATTATCTTTATAATCACGGTAACAGCCCGGCAAAGATATTGTGGATCACGACACCGCCGATTTTTTAAAGAAAAGAGAAGTGCAGCTGCAAATGTAAGGAAGAATGAGGATTATGAAACGATACCTTGCGGCTTTAAAATCTGAGAAGGGAGAGGAAAAATGGAAGAGAAAAAACTAATTGAATTTCGCAACATTGTGAAAAGCTTTGACACCCAGGTTGTGTTAAAAGGAATCAATCTGGACATATATGAAAATGAATTCGTAACCCTGTTAGGACCAAGTGGATGTGGTAAGACTACACTGCTCCGAATCCTTGGAGGGTTCCTGGATGCGGACGAAGGAAAGGTGATCTTTGATAATGAAGATATCACCGACAAGCCGCCGTATGAACGAGAGCTGAATACCGTATTCCAGAAATATGCATTATTCCCGCATCTGAGCGTATATGAAAATATCGCATTTGGATTAAAGCTTAAGAAAATGAGTAAAGATATCATCGACCAGAAAGTAATGAAGATGCTGAAACTGATCGGTCTGGAAGGCTATGAGGATAAGAATACGACACTGCTTTCCGGCGGCCAGCAGCAGCGTGTGGCAATCGCGAGAGCGCTGGTCAATGAGCCGAAGGTACTGCTTCTGGATGAGCCGCTGGCGGCGCTGGATTTAAAGCTTCGTAAGGAAATGCAGTATGAGCTGAAGCGTATCCAGCAGGAGGTCGGTATTACATTTATCTTCGTAACGCATGATCAGGAAGAAGCACTTACGATGTCGGATAAGATCGTCGTTATGCAGAAAGGTGAGATCCTTCAGATCGGAACCCCACAGGAGATCTACAATGAGCCGACGAACCGTTTCGTAGCAAACTTTATCGGAGAGAGCAACATCATTTCCGGAAGGATGATTGAGGATTATAAGGTTCGTTTTGATGATATTACATTCGACTGCGTGGATCATGGATTCAAGGAGAATGAGCCGGTGGATGTCGTGATCCGTCCGGAGGATATTGATATCGTGGATGTAAAAGACGGAAAGATGACGGGAGAAGTCTTAAGTGTCTTGTTCAAGGGTGTGCACTATGAGATCATGGTAGAGACCGTTCCGGGAACGAGCGTTACGGTCAACATGCGTGTCATCCGCAATCATGACGTAACCAGTGAAGACGGAAGCGAGAAGATCAGTGCCAATAACTTCTATGTAGACGTAGAAGATGTAGAGAATCTGGATGATAAGGAAATCGTCGCACTGTCGAATGCACAGGCATGGGAGACAGAGACGGATGAGTACATTTCCATTGCAAATATTGAATATGAACTGGAAGCAAAAGAAGGACAGTATCCGGTTACATTCAGCACTTCAAACGGAACCAGCATCGAGAGAACCATTTTCGTAGTCAACCAGCCGTTCGTTAAGAATGAGAAGGCAAATGAAGGTGTTATGGCGTTCAACTTCTTCAAGACGGTAGACGAGATCACAGAATCTCAGGCACTGGATACAGATCTTAAGACCTGGGCAAATGCACAGGGATGGAAGCTGACGGATGAAGACCAGAGTGTGGACATCAGTGTAGACTATGATTTTGATCCGGAAGAAGTAACAGAAGGCGTGTATGAGATTACATTTTCCACTACGGGACGTGAGTTCAAGATCCATACAACGGATTATTCGGAGGAAGGACAGGAGGTCGGCCTGACATTCTTCCCGGAAGATATCCACGTTATGCCGAAGGTGGTATTCTAAGATGAAGAAATTTTCACAGTTAGCATTTCCGTATATCGTGTGGGCAATATTGATGTTAGTATTCCCGATGGTCCTGATCGCACTTTATTCAGTGACAGACCAGGGAAATACCATCCTGTCGTTCACATTTACACTGGAACATTATGCCAAATTTTTTACCGACCCGGATTTTTTATTAATCCTCTGGCGTTCCATTGTGATTGCGGTAAAGACAACAGTGATCTGCCTGTTACTGGGCTATCCGATTGCATATTATATTGCGCGCAGTGAGCAGAAAAAGCAGAATGCGCTGATCCTTGTGATCACGATCCCGATGTGGATCAACATGCTGGTAAGAACATATGCATGGATCGGACTCTTAAGTGACGGCGGTCTGATCCAGAGAATCCTGCATATGGTGGGACTTGGAAAGGGATCACTTCTTTATACAGAAGGGGCAGTGCTTCTTGGTATGGTATATAACTTTCTGCCATTCATGATCCTGCAGATCCAGACGTCACTTAGTAAGATGGACAATTCCTTGCTGGAAGCGAGTGCAGACCTTGGGGCAAGCCCGGCGCAGACATTTAAGCGTGTGACACTGCCGCTTTCCGTGCCGGGAATCATCAACGGGATTACGCTGGTATTTCTTCCGGCAGTCAGTTCTTTCTTCATACCGAAGTTGCTCGGCGGCGGTCAGTATTTCCTCATCGGAAATATGATCGAGAACCAGTTCATTACGGTCGGCGAGTGGAACTTCGGAAGTGCCATTTCCATGATCATGGCGGTCATTATGATGGTACTTATGATGGTTGTCCGTAAGATCGAGATTCGTAACCAGGGCGGAAAGGGGGTATAATCGTTATGAATAAGGGAAAACGTCCAATTGGGAAGATCCTTATGATACTGTCGGTTGTATTCTTCTACCTTCCGATCCTGTACATGATTATATTCTCATTTAACGATGGAAAATCACTTACAAGCTTTACCGGATTTTCACTGCGCTGGTATAAGCATATGCTGGAATCGGCAGATATGATGGATGCACTGTCGACGACATTCAGTATCGCGCTGCTTGCGACATTTATCTCAACAGTAGCGGGAACAATTGCAGCGATCGGAGTCAGCAAGTCGAAGAAACTGATACGTGACCTGATGGAGCAGGCGAATAACCTGCCGATCATGAACCCGGAGATCGTAACTGCGATCGGATTCATGTTATTATTCATCACATTCCATGTGGAAAAAGGATACGTTACCATGCTTCTGGCACATATTGCATTCTGTATACCGTATGTTATGTTATCGGTAATGCCGAAGATCAAGTCACTTGATCCGAACCTCGCAGATGCGGCGATGGACTTAGGTGCAACACCGTGGCAGGCACTGACAAAAGTTGTCGTGCCGCAGATCACGCCGGGAATCGTAGCCGGGGCGCTGATCGCATTTACCATGTCGGTGGATGATTTCATCATCTCTTACTTTGTAACCGGACGTGGTGTGAAGAACTTAAGTATCATGGTGTATACAATGAGTAAACGTGTCAACCCGAGTATCAATGCAATCTCGACACTGGTGGTTGTGATCATCACGATCGTACTTGTGATCATCAATGCTGCACCGGCACTTTTTGCAAAACGTGCGAAGAGAAACAGCATCGGCAGACGAAATGTACTGTTACCGGCAGTTGCGGTTGCGTGTGTACTGGCGATCGTAGCCGGAGTTGTGACATATAATAACAAGAAAGAGCCATTGCCATTCGAGGGGCAGACGCTTCGTATCTACAACTGGGGCGAGTATGTAGGTGAACATATTATCCAGGATTTCCAGAAAGAGACAGGGGCAACGGTACTTCTTGAAAATTTTGATTCGAATGAACAGATGTATATTAAGGTCGCAAATGGAGAAGCTTACGACATTCTTGTACCAAGTGATTATATGATCCAGAGACTCATTTCCGAAGGATATTTACAGAAATTGGATAAGTCGAAACTGAACTGTATGGATAAATTATATGATGCGGTCAAAGGACTTCCGTATGATCCGGAGAATGAATATTCTGTTCCGTATTTTTGGGGAACAGTCGGAATCGTGTACGATAAGACAAAAGTCGACATCAAAGACCTGGAAAAAGAAGGCTATAACATTTTCCTGGATCAGAAATATAAAGGGGACATCTACCTGTATGACTCAGAGAGAGATTCCTTTATGATGGCATTGAAGGCATTGGGATATTCGATGAATACGTCTGACGAAAGCCAGATCCAGGAAGCGTATAACTGGCTGGTTCAATGTGTACAGACCATGAAGCCGGAGATCGTTACCGATGAGATCATTGATAACATGGCACAGGGAAGGAAGGCACTTGGTCTGATCTATTCCGGAGATGCGACATATGTGATCAATGAGAATGAAAACATGGGATACTACCTACCGGAAGGCGGAACCAACCAGTGGTCCGACGCCATGGTCATTCCGAAGAATGCGAAGAATCCGGAACTTGCACATGCATTTATCAATTATGCAAGTGATTATGACGGAGCTTATGACAATTCAAGTTATGTAGGTTATACATCGGCGAATAAGAAGGTTATGAAAGATCTGTATGGCAAGGGCGGAGAGTTCGAAGGAATTGATGCATATATACCAAGAACAGATAATAAGAATGATGAAGTCTTTGAGTATAATGAGGAGACGAAGAAAGAGATCAGTAATCTTTGGAGTAAGGTGAAGATTGCGGCTAGTAATACGAATTAGGGGCCAATGGACCAATGGGGACGGGGAAAATGGAATTTTCCCCGTCCCTGTTTCTATTTAAACACATACTTCTGGATCACATCAAACGACGCCGGCCCAACATCCAGAACCGCCTTATGAAACCGCATCTGCGTAAAGTTATCACCCCATTTATTCACCGCATTTTTCTTAAGTTCCAGAAATTCCAGATACCCAATATAGTATTTCAGATAATTAGCCGGATCGGCAATGATCAGATCATAGATATCCTCAATGGTCGCATCATCCGTTATTCCATAAGTGTGGAAAAAAGCCGCCGCATCGGCAAGCTTCCAGCCATCGTAATGGATTCCCATATCGGTAAGTGCATATAGTCCCAGAATGACAGATGAGTTGCGTTGAAATAATGTAGCCTGCTCTTTCGTCAGTGTGGAAAAGTAGTAGCTCATCATCTCGCTGTAAGTGGCCCAGCCCTCGGTGTATCCGCCATAGTTCAGCACACAGCGGATTGGATCGGGATGAAGGCTTGCATAATAGACATTCTGATATAAATGTCCGGGGTAGCCTTCGTGGGCGAGGGTGGTGAAGAGAGAGAGGTTGTCGGTGATGTGTCCGTTGTTGATGTAGATTACATTTTCAGAAGTGTTGTCGATGGCCGGGATCATGTAGAAAGCCGGGCTTAAGTAGTCTTCCATGGATTTCTGGACGTATTTAATCTGTGTATGAATCTGTGGATATGGTGGAAAATCCTTTGTAATCTTGTTTGATAATGTGGATAAAATCTTTTCAGGATCAGATTCGGAGAGTAGAGTACCTTGTGAGCTGAAAATGTCGGAGGTTACGGAAGATGAGCCAGAGGAGGAGTCTTCTGTCAGCACTCGCTGCATAACTGTAAGATCCGAAAGAATCTGTGCATTCGTAAGGTTTTGCAGTTCTGCAATACTGCGTGAGGAACCAGTCTCACTTCTTACCAGATATTCGTAGTAAGTCCGGCCATTTGGAAGATAGCATAGTCCGTTATTATTCTTACCGGAATTGCGAAGCTCGGACAGGCCGGAGATAAGCTGTTCATAAGACGGGAAAATATATTTTTTTATGTAGGCGCTGTTCTGCCGGGTATAGGCTTTTCGTTGTTTTTCGGTGAGGCCGCTGTTTTTTGTGGAAGCAAGTTCATCCAGCCGTTCTACAAAAGAAGAGTAGAGATAATTACTCTCTTTTAAATGAACGAAATCCCGGCATTCTTTGATGATGGAGTCGGCAGTATAGGATGCCATAAAAAGGCCGGATTCGGCTTTTGTGTGTTCAAAATTCAGGATAGATCGGAAGTATTCCGGTGTTTTAGTAAGAAGCTGCAGATAGTTTTCAATATCGGAGATCTCATAAAAACGGTATTCTGATAAGATGACCGGAAGCTGTGACTGAGTTCCTGTGAGAGGTGCAAGCGGTTCATCGTAAAGCGTATAGGGAGCCAGATTATAAGCAGAAGTCAGATAGTTATCCAGTACATCATAAGTGAGACAGTTGTTTTTTGAAAGTGAAGTTCTGTTATGAGACTGAAGTCTGGTCCGTTCCGCATCGACACTAGACCGGACCAGTTCGGGATCGGTGGTACATTGTCCATAGGAAATGGGCGCATTTTTTATGCCATATTTTTCGGGATCTTTTAAGGTGTAGTGGAGAGTAATTGTATTTCCACTGATTTCCTGTCGGAAAAGTTCAGAAGTATATTTCGAAAATGCCTGATCCGCATCCTGTTGAGAATGAAAGAACAGAAGAAAAAGGAGTAGAAGTACGGATGCAGACGGAAGCAAAAAGAGTAATGGCTTCCGTTTAAATTTTTCGAGAAATTTTTGCATAAAAATCCCCATATAAATCATTTGTATCATTTATATGGGGATTTCCTGCAAATATGTATTCATTGTTTATAACCGGAAGCCAATATCATAAACTTCCGGTAACTTATATGACTTATAATCCGGTAATCAGCTCAACAATAAAGACGCCGAGACATGCGAACAAGGATACCTTCAGCAGGCTCTTGCCACGGTAGGCCAGAAATACGGCGATGATAAATCCGGCAAGTGCAGACCAGATATTCGCAGTGGCACTGAGAATTGCCGGGAATGTCATAGCAGCAAGCGTCACATAAGGGACATAGTATAAAAATGATTTGATATACGTGCTTTTAATCTCTTTGCGGATCAGCGTCAGCGGAAGCATACGGATCAGGTAAGTAACTGCCGCCATCACAAATATGTAAATGTAAATATTATGATTCATGGTGTGCCTCCTTTGTACTGTCACTCAATTCGCCAGCTTCTTCCAGTTCATCGTACTCGTCCTCTTTCAACGGGAAGAAATAAGCAGCAATTCCTGCAATGATCAGAGTAATGATGATAATACGGAATCCGGATGAAATATTCCTAAGCCCGGGTGTTTTGTCAAATAAAAAGCTGGCTGCCATGGAAATGACAACAACACCTGCGAGTACACGGTTGTTACGGGCCGGCGGAATGATGATCGCCAGAAACATACCATAAAGTGCGACACTTAATGCACTGACAACACGAGCCGGTAATATATTACCGGACAGGATTCCAAGAAATGTACCGAATACCCATCCGAATACAGAGATAAATATAACCCCGTAAGAATAAAACGGACTCAGTTTTCCACCCTTGCAAACTGTGACGCCGAAGATCTCATCGGTCACACCGTAAGCAATGAGAAAACGGTGGAACAGCGGCGCTTCCGGATCAATCTTCTGCGAAAGCGCACAGGACATCAGACAGTATCTTAAGTTGATAATAAGCTGTGTGATGGCCATCTCTATATAAGAAGCGGTCGATGCGATCAGTGACAGCCCTGCAAACTGCCCGGCGCTGGTCACATTGGTAAGAGAGATCAGAACCGCATCAAAGATCGAAATTCCGACTTTTTTCGCCATGATCCCAAATGTAAATGAAACCGCTACGTATCCAAGACAGATCGGTATTCCGTCCTTGAAACCGGCGGTGAAATATTGTCTTCTGGTCATAATAAATTCCCCAATCTTATGTATAGTTTCTGTAAATAACGAGAATATTATAAGCTTTCTGGGAAGAAGCGTCAATGATGTGAAAAGTGGAAGCATATATGAATGATGGGAAAATATAAGAAAAAATTAGAAGATGATATCCGGTGTCCGCTCGAATATGGCCTGGCTATATTTGGTGGAAAATGGAGCGGCATTTCAGATCTGTAATTGTGAAGAACACGAAATATAGGTGCCGTTAAAAAATATAAAATAATATGATCAGTCTGACTTGCAGGACGAAAAACAGAGAAGTATACTAAACATGAAAATTTTAAATTCATTCATAGCACACCGGGGAATCATCTACGGTGCAAGGAGGGCAATATATGTATACACCTGCAAAAGAACGATACAACATCATGGAATATAACCGCTGTGGAAGAAGCGGATTACTGCTTCCCAAGATTTCGCTTGGCTTATGGCATAATTTCGGAGATGCTTCCGATTATGAAAATATGAGACAGCTTTGCTTCACAGCATTTGACAATGGCATCACGCAGTTTGATCTTGCCAATAATTACGGGCCGGCTTACGGAAGTGCGGAGAAAAATTTCGGCAGAATATTAAAAGAAGATCTGATGCCATATCGTGATGAACTGATCATTACGACAAAGGCCGGATTTGATATGTGGGAAGGCCCTTACGGCAACTGGGGCAGCCGCAAATATCTGCTGGCGAGCCTGGATCAGAGCCTGAAACGTATGGGACTGGATTATGTGGATATTTTCTATCACCACAGAATGGATCCGGAGACACCGCTTGAGGAGACAATGGGAGCTCTGGCAACAGCTGTTTGTCAGGGAAAGGCACTCTATGTAGGACTTTCAAATTATGATGGAGAGACTTTGGAACAGGCAGCAGCGATCCTGAAAGATCTGAAATGCCCGTTTGTGATCAATCAGAACTGTTATTCTATATTTGACAGAACAGTAGAAAAGAATGGATTAAAGGATATGACCGGCAATCTGAAAAAAGGACTCATTACATTCAGTCCTCTGGCACAGGGACAGTTGACGGACCGTTATCTCAATGGGATCCCGGAAGACAGCCGTATTCGAAAGGACGGAAGATTTTTGAAAGAAAGTATTCTTACCGCAGAGCGTATGGAACAGATTCGTAAGTTAAATGAACTGGCGGCTCAGCGTGGTGAGAAGCTTGCGGATATGGCACTTGCCTGGCTTCTTCAGAAAAAAGAAGTTACCAGTGTCCTGATCGGTGCATCAAAAACGCAGCAGATCCTGGATAATATAAAAGCAATACACAGTGCGCCATTTACAGAGGAAGAATTGCAGAAGATTGATGAGTACAGTCTGTAGTCCTTGACATCCCGCCCGCTTATATGCTACGATTTAAATTACGAGTGGATATATGACAAACGCAGTGATGAAGAGAGTATGTAACAGGAAATCTTACAGAGAATCCCGTGAACTGCCGGTGAGGATGCCGCAGTGTGCTGCTGAGAGGGATAGGTGGAATGTTACAGAAGATGGCTTACTGAGCGGTGTGGATGAGCATTGATAAAGATAGATAAAGATGTAAGTTCACGAAGGGCTCCGCCCTTTACAGCGGTGAGGTGGAGTGAACAGCTTCACCCGCAGAGACTATCAGTTGCGAGACTGGCAGTGAATGGAAGTGGTAACACGGATTTTCGTCTTCCCTGAGATTTATGAATTGTAACAGAAGTTATGAGGAGTGAATTCAGGGAAGATTTTTTGTTTATATAGAAAAGAAATCTGTTGGCAGCCAAAGCCTGCAGGCAGCAGGTTATATAGATATTCAGATTCTGCGAAGAAAATATATCCGGTAAACATAAAAGGAGAGAAAAAGACATGTGTGAAAAATGTAATAAAGGAAAATATTATATTACAACAGCAATCGCTTATGCATCAGGCAAACCGCACATCGGTAACACATACGAGATCGTGCTGGCAGATGCCATCGCAAGATATAAAAGAAGTCAGGGATACGATGTATTCTTCCAGACAGGAACAGACGAACATGGACAGAAGATTGAGCTGAAAGCAGACGAAGCAGGTGTTACACCAAAGGAATTCGTTGACAATGCATCATGCGAGATCAAGAAGATCTGGGATCTGATGAATACTTCTTATGACAAATTCATCCGTACAACAGACGAAGATCATGAAGCACAGGTTAAGAAGATTTTCAAAAAACTGTACGATCAGGGAGATATTTACAAAGGAGCTTACGAAGGAATGTACTGTACTCCGTGTGAGTCTTTCTGGACAGAGTCTCAGTTAGTAGACGGCAAATGCCCGGACTGCGGACGTGAGTGTAAGCCTGCAAAAGAAGAAGCATATTTCTTCAAGATGAGCAAATACGCAGACAGACTGATCAACTACATCAATGAGCATCCAGAGTTCATTCAGCCTGTATCCCGTAAAAATGAGATGATGAACAACTTCCTGCTTCCGGGACTTCAGGATCTGTGTGTATCCAGAACATCCTTCAAGTGGGGAATCCCGGTAGACTTCGATCCAAAACACATCGTATACGTATGGCTTGATGCGCTGACCAACTATATCACAGGAATCGGATATGACTGTGACGGCAACAGCACAGAGCTGTTCAACAAGAACTGGCCTGCAGACCTTCATCTGATCGGAAAAGATATCATCCGTTTCCACACGATTTACTGGCCAATCTTCCTGATGGCACTGGATCTTCCACTTCCAAAACAGGTATTCGGACATCCATGGCTTCTGCAGGGCGACGGTAAGATGAGTAAGTCCAAAGGAAATGTACTTTACGCAGATGAACTGGTAGATTTCTTTGGAGTAGATGCAGTACGTTACTTCGTACTTCACGAGATGCCATTTGAAAATGATGGTGTAATCTCATGGGAGCTGATGGTAGAGCGTATGAACTCTGACCTTGCAAATACACTTGGAAACCTGGTAAACAGAACTATTTCCATGACAAATAAATACTTTGGCGGTGTTGTAACAGATAAGGGTGTTGCCGAGACAGAAGAAGAAAAGGCTGTCGATGCAGATCTTAAGGCTGTCACAGAAGATACTCCGAAGAGAGTCGATGCGAAGATGGATGAACTGCGTGTCGCAGATGCAATCACAGAGATCTTCGTACTGTTCAAACGCTGCAACAAATACATCGATGAGACAATGCCATGGGCACTTGCAAAAGACGAGGCTAAGAAAGATCGTCTGGAGACAGTTCTCTACAACCTGATCGAGAGCATCAAAGCAGGAGCAAAACTTCTGGAATCCTTCATGCCAGAAACATCTGAGAAGATTCTTGCTCAGCTTGGTGATGGAAAAGTAACAGAGAAACCAGAAATCCTTTTCGCAAGACTGGACGTCAATGAAGTAATGAAGAAAGTAGAAGAACTTCATCCACATGTAGAAGAGAAGGAAGAGGCAAAAGAAGAAGCTGACGAAGAAGTGATCGACATCGAAGCAAAACCAGAGATCACATTCGATGACTTCGGAAAGATGCAGTTCCAGGTTGGTGAGATCATTGCCTGCGAAGAAGTGAAAAAATCTAAGAAACTTCTCTGCTCACAGGTTAAGATCGGAAGCGAAGTAAAACAGATCGTATCCGGAATTAAGAAACATTACTCAGCAGAAGAGATGGTTGGTAAGAAGGTTATGGTTCTTGTGAACTTAAAACCTGCAAAACTCGCCGGAGTATTATCTGAAGGTATGTTACTGTGTGCGGAAGACGCAGAAGGCAACCTGGCACTTATGACACCGGAGAAAAATATGCCGGCCGGTGCAGAGATCTGCTAATGTAAGTATAGAAAGATACAAAGAAACTGGTTGATAATAGTTAGTTTTGTATATGAAAGAATGAAAATGAGGACGGAGGATTTTTGGAATCACCGTCCTTGTTTGATATATATCTCCAATATCCGACATCTATATACAGTATCTGTCACACAAGTTATCCACATGATGTGGATAAGTATGTGGAAAACCTTGGGATAAGGGTGGGATAACCATGAAATTCCTTGGGATAACGTGTGGAAAAGATGGGATAAATATTGGGATACTGGGGACAGGACATTTTTGATTTGGGATGGAGGATTTAAGACATTATTTTTGAAAATCCTCCGTCCCCGGAGGGATATATGATATTTGATACACATGCACATTATGACGATGAGCAGTTTAATGAGGACAGAGTAGAATTGCTGAATTCTATGGAAGAGCAGGGCGTTGGCACAATTATAAATGTCAGTGCAACATACAATTCATGCAGAAAGGTTATCGCACTTGCAAAGGAGTATCCATTTGTATATGCGGCAGTCGGGATTCATCCAGATGAGGTCGGAAGCCTGAATGAAGAGACCTTTGCACAGATGAAAGAGCTGTTTAAAGAGGAGAAAGTGGTTGCGGTAGGCGAGATCGGTCTGGATTATTACTGGGACAATGAGCCGAGAGAAGTGCAGAAAAAATGGTTCATACGGCAGCTGGAACTGGCAAGAGAGTTGGATCTTCCGGTTCTGATCCACAGCCGGGAGGCAGCGGCAGATACCATGGAGATTATGAAGGAGCATGCGAAAGGACTAAGCGGCGTGATCCATTGTTATTCTTATTCAAAAGAAATGGCACAAGAATATATCAAGATGGGATTTTACATCGGCGTTGGCGGAGTGGTAACGTTCAAGAATGCGAAGAAGTTGAAGGAAGTAGTGGAAAATATTCCGCTGACATCAATCGTACTTGAAACGGACTGCCCGTACATGGCGCCGGAACCAAACCGTGGAAAACGCAATAATTCTGCTTATATCCGTTATGTGGCAGAGAAGATTGCGGAATTAAAGGGCATTACGTATGAAGAAGTAGTCGAACAGACGGAGAAAAATGCCAGAGATATGTACCGTTTATAGCTGACAAAATACGCTAAAAACATACAAAATTATCATAGTGTGCTATGAAATGTGAAATCAACAAATTGATGATCTGGGCAATCTGGTTACAAAACTTAATGTTCCGTCATAAAACGGATGAATTCCTGACAGATAGAGGAATTTATCCGTTTTTTCGTGCCGGCAATTACGACAGGAAGCTTTACCGGAGGCGTAAGCGGCAGTGTCTTTACGTGCTCATGATGAAAGAGCTTGAAGTTACTGTATGGAAGGAGGCTTACGCCCTCCCCGATGGCAACGGCGCTGATGATCGATTCGACACGTCCGGTTCTTAGAATCTGTGGGTGGACCGGCACATTTGCGAACAGTGCCTGACAGATCTGATAGACGGAGGTGTAGCGGTTCATCAGGATGAATGACTCGTCTGCAAGAGCGGAAAGTGATACGGGTCCGTCAAGCGGATGTCCAACGGGAAGGACGGTGACCAGTTCATCGTCCGCAAGATAGACGGAAGAAATGTCGCTCTGATCGGCTATCATCTGTTCCCGGCAGATAATAAGGTCATACTGGCTGGATAGCAGTCCTTTTTTTAAGTCATTTTCTTCGACTTCATCGAGAATGAGATGAATGTCCGGATGGGATTCGGTGAACTGACGGAAATGTGCGGTCAGTCCGTACTGTGTCAGGATCGGCAGTGTTCCGACTCGGAGTTCATTTTTATTTCCCGTGCAAATCTGGTACTTCTTCATGTGTCTGTTCATGATCTCATACTGCCGGCGAAGGGCCAGGGCGTCCTGGTAAAAGGTCTCTCCGGCGGGGGTAAGGGAGGCCTTGCGGCGGGAACGGTCGAGCAGGGCGACGCCAAGTTCTTTCTCTAGTTTTATGATCTGTTTTGAAAGTGCAGACTGCGAGATATTTAGTTCTTCTGCGGCGTCAAAATAGGTATTGCATTCAGCGATGGCAATAAAATACTGAATCTGATCAAATGTCATATCTGAGGTCTCCTTATATTGTGCGAAAATTTCTTGCAATTCATTCCATTTTGGAATCAATTATAGCATAAGTAGAATTGATTTTGCATCTGAAAATCCTTAAAATTGGAATAAAGAGTATGAGTAATGATTTCAATAAAGAATGAAAAAACAGGAGGATTATTTTATGGCAGCAAAAGTCACAGATCTCAGAAGTGCATTAAAAATGTTAGAAGATATGCCGGGACAGCTGATTGAAACAGATGTGGAAGTCGAGCCGATGGCAGAGCTTTCCGGTGTATACCGTCATGTCGGGGCGGGCGGAACCGTTATGCGTCCGACCAAAGAAGGACCGGCAATGATATTTAACAATGTAAAAGGACATCCGGGAGCAAGAGTTGCGATCGGCGTGCTTGCGAGCAGAACAAGAGTCGGTGCATTGCTGGAATGTGATCCGAAAGATCTCGGAAAGAAATTATATCACAGCGTGGATAACCCGATCCCGCCGGTGCTGACAGAAGAAGCAGCACCTTGTCAGGAAGTTGTACACAAAGCGACAGATCCGGATTTTGACTTATACAAATTAGTACCGGCACCGACGAATACGCCGGTAGATGCGGGTCCGTATATTACGCTTGGAATGTGCTACGCATCGCATCCGGATACCGGAGTAAGTGATGTGACGATCCACAGACTCTGCATCCAGGGGAAAGATGAATTATCGATCTTCTTTACACCGGGTGCACGCCACATCGGAGCAATGGCAGAAAGAGCAGAAGAGCTTGGACAGCGTCTGCCAATCTCGATCAGTATCGGAGTAGATCCTGCAATTGAGATCGGCTCTTGCTTTGAGCCGCCAACAACACCGATGGGATATGATGAACTTGCAGTTGCAGGTGCCCTCAGGGGTGAACCGGTCAGACTTTGCAAATGCCTGACGGTAAATGAACGTGCGATCGCCAATGCGGAGTATGTGATCGAAGGGGAAGTTGTTCCGAATGTAAGAGTACAGGAAGATCAGAACAGCCATACCGGATACGCAATGCCGGAATTCCCGGGATACACAGGACCGGCAAGTGACCAGTGCTGGATGATCAAAGTAACAGCTGTAACACACAGAAAGAACCCGATCATGCAGACTTGTATCGGACCGAGTGAGGAACATGTATCTATGGCCGGGATCCCGACGGAAGCAAGCATTTACGGAATGGTGGAAAAGGCAATGCCTGGAAGACTTCAGAACGTATATTGCGCTTCACCGGGCGGCGGAAAATATATGGCCGTTCTGCAGTTTAAGAAGCTTACGGCCAGTGATGAAGGAAGACAGAGACAGGCAGCACTTCTGGCATTCTCTGCATTCAGTGAGCTGAAACATGTATTCCTGGTTGATGAAGATGTAGACTGCTTCGATATGAACGATGTACTGTGGGCGATGAATACAAGATTTCAGGGAGATGCGGATATCATCACAATTCCAGGAGTCAGATGCCATCCGCTGGATCCGTCCAACGATCCGAGCTGCTCCGGCAGTATCCGCGATCACGGAATCGCATGCAAGACAATCTTCGACTGTACTGTTCCGTATGATCAGAAAGACAGATTCAAGCGTGCACAGTTCATGGATGTAGATCCAGAGCATTGGGTGAAATAAGATGTGCAGGGAGAGTAGAGAAGATAAGGAATGTCTTCTGACGAAAAGCAGAAAAGACAAAAAGGACAGAAAACGCATAGTTGTGGCGGCAACCGGTGCGAGCGGTCTTCCAATCCTGAAAATGTGTCTGCAGATTATCCGGGAGGATTCAGACTATGAATCCATTCTGATTTTAAGTGACAGTGCGAAAATCACATTACAGCAGGAAACAAAAGACACAGTAGAAGAAATCGAAGCACTTGCAGATCAGGTATGTGATACAAAAGATATCGGAGCCGGACCGGCAAGCGGATCCTTCCGTACGGAAGGAATGCTGATCGTTCCATGTAGTATGAAGACTGTGGCAGGTATCCACAGCGGCTATGCAGACAATCTGATCTTGCGAGCGGCAGATGTGACGATCAAGGAACAGCGGATACTGGTCCTTGCAGCAAGAGAGACTCCGCTCAGTGCGATACATCTCCGTAACCTTTCCGAACTCGCAATGATTCCGGGGGTCCGGATCATTCCGCCGATGATGACATTTTACCATCAGCCGGAGAATATCGAAGAGATGACATATCATATTGCGGCAAAGCTGGTGGAGCCGTTCGGGATAGAGGCGAGAGAATACCGTCGATGGACCGGACTTGTGTAGAGAAGGGAGTGTCACAGTATGGAGACCGATAACTTCTGGGAAATAAAGAAAAAGCTGACATTTACTGAGATCTGTGTGGAAGTTCGCAGACTCGGCGATGATTACCACATATTAGTAAGCGGTGGGGAATGCCCACATATAGGCTGTACCGTCCTTGCGATTCCAAGACCGTCTCTTGACGGTAGCGGCAAGATGAGCAGCACGGCATCGGTACTGAACGTGACGGGGCATAAGGACGAGGAAGTATGTCGTTATCTTGCTGAGAAAGTATCGGCAGGAAAGAAAACGACCGTGGTGTGCACCGGAGGTATTCACATGGACGGGATCACGAAAGAACAGATTGCGGAAATTGTGGAAGCCATGCAGATAATTGCGGGGGAAATCGTGGACAAGTAATGTCCTCAAAAGGAGTAATATGTTTAATAATTACGAAATTGTAGAATACATACACAGTCTCCCGTTGCAGATACAGAGCTTCACAGGCCGGACCATACAGGACGACCGGGGCGATATCAAAGACGTTCTGGAACACTGGCATCAGGAGATAGAGATGCCGCATGCCGGAGACTACGACCTGGAAGAGTTATTCGCATGGATCGATAAGATTTGTGGATAGTGTGAATATGAAAACAGGAAGGACGTATGAAAAAACGAAAGTTTTTTCATACGTCCTTTTGTCATACCATAGTATGCAAGAGATTAATCGGGTTCCAACTTATTAGTATTCCGCCAGCTTCTTGGCGAAGTCCCATAGACATTCTTAAATGCTCTGGAAAAATGTAACTGATTTGGATATCCTACAGCATTCCCGATATCAGCAATAGACAGAGATGTTAACTTCAAAAGTTCGGCAGCTTTTGTCATACGGTAACTAATCAGAAATTCCTGTGGCGATTTTCCGATGGTATCGTGAAATATTTTCCCAAAATAACTCCGGTTCAGACCGCAAAAGGCTGCAATATCTTCAATCGTAATATTGTTCTGGAAATTCTGTTCAATATAAGATAAAGCTTCTTTTATGTAAAAATCCCTGATCTTTCCACTCTGATTCATGCGCACGGTAGCAGCGGAACGCATGAAATAATCTAAAAACAGATATAAATGGCCGATCATATGAAATGGCGACTCGGAAGAAGAACCCGGATGCCGGGCAATATATAGCATTTCGTTCATCATTTCATTGCGAAGGTCTTTTGAACCGGCGTGATAGACCGGATGATCGGGACTGAGTCCGGCGGTAGAAACAATCTCTTTAGCGCGGAGTCCGTCAAATTCAACCCAGGTATATTCCCATGGCAGATCCTGATCTGCAATATAAGTATTGATCTGATTAGGAAATAACATAAAACCCTGTCCGCTTTTTATTTGATATTCTATCGTGTTACCAGAAGAATCATTGGCCATTAAGGTACCGGTGCCGGATATTACATAATGAAAGACATAATGATTTCTGGCAGCAGGTCCGAAAGAATGTGAAGGTTCACACTGTTCCCAGCCGTACTGATACAAACCGATATCTACAAAATTCTCATTTGGAAAAACAGAAAATAAAATGTCACTCATACGACACCTCCTTTTTCATCAGTATATACCAAAATGCTAGATGACTTCAATATATAACGGGAAAAGTTGCATTTTACTATAAAACATATAAAATCAAGATATTTATAGACGCATTATGATATGTTACAATTCATTTGTAATAGATGAAAAGCAAAAACCTGACGATGAAAACAGATAAATATCCCGGGAAAGGTTCAAAATCAGGAAGGAACGGAGTAAAAAGGAGTTTTGGAACATGCATAGGAAGTACAGGAAACTGGTAAGTGCCGGACTGGTTCTTACGATGGCTGGGGCTATGATGCTGCAAGGATGCGGACAGAAAAAAGAGACAGGAAAGACAGAAATAGAACTTGTGCAGTATAAACCGGAAGCAGTAAAAACTTTTGAGAAAATAGAAGAAGAATTCAACCGCACACATGATGATATTCATCTTACGATTGAATCTCCGAATGATGCAATGACTGTTTTGAAGACAAGATTTATTCGCGAGGATAACCCGGATATCATCGGAATCGGAGGAGAGGTAAGCTATTCGAACTTTATTGATTCGGACATGTTGATGGATATCTCAGACTACAAGGGACTGGATGATATCAAAGAAGCATACAAAGAAATTGATAAAAACCTGGAGTTTGTTCCGGAAAAGGGAACTTATGCAGTCCCGTATGCGGCAAATGCAGCAGGAATTCTTTACAACAAAGCAATGTTCGAAAAACATGGATGGAAGATTCCGACAACATGGAATGAACTCATGAGCCTGTGTCAGGAAATGCAGGATGAAGGAATCCAGCCATTTTATTTTGGATTTAAAGATACATGGACCTGCCTTGCACCATGGAATGCGATCGCGGTAGACCTTGCACCGGCAGATGTATGTGCACAGGTGAATCGTGGAAAGACAACATTTTCGAAAGAATATAAAGAAGTAGCGGAACGTATGCTGGAACTACTTCCGTATGGACCGGATGACCCGTTTGCATATGATTACAACGGAGCATGTACAGCATTTGCAAAAGGTGAATCTGCAATGTATACAATCGGAAGTTACGCAATTCCACAGATCCAGACGGTGAATCCGGATATGGAGATTGATTCGTTTGTAATGCCGGCAAGTAATAACACGGAAGAAAATCAGTTGAACTCAGGAATAGATCTTCAGTTCTGCGTCATGAAAGACTGCAAGAACAAAGAGGCAGCATATGAAGTGTTAGATTTTCTATTGAAAGATGAAAACGTACAGGCGTATCTGGACGATCAGAAAGCAGTCCCTTGTAAAGAAGGAGATTTTGAACTGGCATCAACACTTGATGGAATGAAAAAATACATAAAAGAAGGAAAGATGTCTGATTTCCAGGATCATTATTATCCATCGGAAATGGCGGTAGACGCACAGATCCAGACATTTCTGATGAAAAAAAATCCAAAAGTATTTCTTAAAAAATTCGATACAGACTGGGTAAGATACAATCGTGATATTATCCGTAAAGTTGAGGATTACGAGAAATCTCATAATAACTAAGAGAAAAAAGTTACTGGTAATACGGAAATTCAAGGAGTTAGTACGATGAAAAAGAATAAATTAAATGATAGAAAGCGGACATTTCTTCTGATCACGATTCCGATTGTTGCATTATTTTTCTGCTTCAATACGCTGCCGCTGATCAAAGGAGTGATCTATAGTTTTACCAACTTTAAAGGTTATGGAAGTTATGACTGGGTAGGACTTCGGAATTATAAGGATCTGTTTACGGATTCCAGAGTCGGAGGCTCCTATATCTTTACATTTAAACTGGCAATTGCGGCGACAATCCTGACAAATGTACTGAGTCTTTTGATGGCACTCGGATTGAACAGTAAGATTAAGTTCAAAAGTGCACTAAGGGGTGCATATTTTATCCCGAATGTACTGGGAGCACTGGTGGTAGGATATATTTTCAACTACTTCTTTACTTATATTCTTCCGGCGTTTGGAAAAATGATCGGAAGTAAGACATTTAGCTCCAGTATGCTTTCGAATACAAAGCTTGCATGGATTGCAATCGTGATCGTGTGTGCATGGCAGTCGATCGCAATGAATACAATCATTTATATTTCGGGACTTCAGACGGTTCCGGAGGATGTGTATGAAGCAGGAGCCATTGACGGTGCCACAGGATGGAAGAAATTCAAGAACCTGACATTTCCACTTATCATTCCATTTTTCTCTATTAATATGGTTCTGAGTGTAAAAAACTTCCTGATGGTATTCGACCAGATCATGGCATTGACCAAAGGTGGTCCTGCCCAGAGTACAGAATCTATTTCATACCTGATCTATAATAACGGAATGAGCGGCGGTCAGTTCGGATTCCAGAGTGCGAATGCAGTCATTTTCTTTATTGTGATCGTAGTGATCTCGGTAGCACAGATGACCATCACCGGTAAGAAGGAGGAACAGTTGTAATGAAAAAAGTTGGGAAAGAAAGAATAAACTGGCCTGTAACGATTCTTTTGATCGCAGGGGTGATCACTGTCATATTTCCGTTATATATGACCGTTGTCATTGCACTGAAGAAGCCTTCGGAGATGACAAATGATATTGCGGGAATATTATCGCTTCCAAAGCATTTCAGCTTGAGTAATTTTGCAGAGGCAATGAAAGTAACGGATTTCTGGAATTCACTGGGAAACAGCCTGCTGATCACGATCGTGACGGTAGTGTTTGCCATTCTGATCCACTCACTGCTTGGATATGCAATTGCACGAAATAAGGCACATAGCAAATTTTATAAATTCATTTATTTTTACGTTGTCAGCGGTATGTTCGTACCATTTGCAATCCTGATGATGCCGGTGGTAAAACAGACGGCGCAGATGGGACTTGCGAACAGAGCCGGAGTTATTATCTTATATCTGGTCTTTTATATGCCGATGAATGTGCTTTTGTATTCCGGATATCTGACGAATATTCCGATGGCACTGGAAGAAGCAGCATGTGTGGACGGAGCAAGTACATGGACAACTTATTGGAAAATTATCTTTCCAATTATGAAACCAATGCATGCGACAGTAGCGGTTCTGACAGCACTCGGAACATGGAATGATGTAATGACACCGTTGGTTATCATGTCAGGAACCGGAAAGAATACATTGCCGCTTGCACAGCTTAATTTCCAGACACAGTTTGGAACGAACTACAATCTGGCATTTGCTTCGTACCTGCTGGCACTTCTGCCAATCCTGATCTTTTATCTGATCTGTCAGAAACATATTCTGAATGGCGTGGTGAATGGAGCCGTAAAATAATCGGAATGCAAATAGAACTTGAGACATAAAAAGGAGACAAAGAAATGGGAATTGTTTACTGTGAAGCAGACAGGACATTTACAATACAGACAAAAAATACAACATATCAGATGCAGGTAGACCGTTTTGGATTCCTTCTTCATCTGTATTATGGAAAGAAGACAGATGGAAGCTGTATGGATTATCTTCTGACATATTATGACAGAGGATTTTCAGGCAATCCGTATGATGCCGGAAGTGACAGAACCTATTCGATGGATGCACTTCCTCAGGAGTATCCGTGTTACGGAACCGGGGATTACAGAAGTGTGGCTCTGATAATTGAAAATGCAGACGGAAGTACAGCGTGTGATCTTCGATACCGTTCACATCAGATTTCTAATGGAAAATATAAGATTCCGGGACTTCCGGCAGTCTATGCGGAAGAGACAGAAAGTCAGACACTTGAGATTACAATGGAAGATGTGGTTACAGGAGTAGAAGTAACACTTCTGTATGGTGTACTTCCGGACTATGATGTGATCACCAGAAGTGCAAAGATTGCTTATCATGGCGATGGAAAGATTTTTATCCAGAAAGCACAGTCTGCGTGTCTTGATTTTCTTTATGGTAAATATGATCTTCTGACATTTTACGGAAGACATGCGATGGAAAGAAGGATGCAGAGAGAACCAGTTACGCATGGAAGCCATGTGATCGGAAGTGTAAGAGGAACTTCAAGCCATCAGTATAATCCGATGATGATCCTTGCAGATGAACATACAACAGACAGCTGCGGAAACTGCTATGCAATGTCATTTGTGTATAGTGGGAATTTTAAGGGAGAGGCATTGAAAGACCAGTTCGGTCAGACACGTGCACTTCTTGGCCTGCAGGATGAGATGTTTTCTTATCCGCTTGAAACAGGATCGGTGTTTTATACACCGGAAGTGCTCCTGTCATTCTCGGGAAGTGGAATGAACCAGCTTTCGCAGAATCTGCACCGCTGTATCAGACAGCATATCTGCAGAGGAAAGTATAAAGAAAGTATCCGTCCGATCCTGGTGAACAGCTGGGAAGCAGCGTACTTTGATTTTGACGGCGATACCTTATATGAATTGGCAAAAGAAGCAAAGAATGTAGGCATTGATATGCTGGTGCTGGATGACGGATGGTTTGGAAAACGTGATGATGATAACAGCGGTCTTGGTGACTGGTTTGTTAATGAGAAGAAGCTTGGCGGAACACTGGGAAGTCTGATACAGAAGATCAATGATCTTGGGGTAAAATTCGGAATCTGGATAGAGCCGGAGATGATCTCAGAAGACAGTGATCTGTACAGAGAACATCCGGATTGGGCACTTACAATCCCGGGAAGAAATCCGGTTCATGCAAGAAACCAACTGGTGTTGGATTTCTCCAGAAAGGAAGTTGTAGACCATATATTTGATCAGATCTGCAAAGTATTGGACCAGGGAAATATTGAGTATGTGAAATGGGATATGAACCGTAGTCTGATGGATGTATTTTCGAGGGGAACGAAAGATCAGGGCAGGGTTATGTATGATTATGTTATTGGTCTGTATGACTTCCTGGAAAGAATCGTAACCAGATATCCAGATCTGCTGATCGAAGGATGCAGTGGCGGCGGCGGAAGATTTGACGCCGGAATGATGTATTATACGCCACAGATCTGGTGCAGTGATAATACAGATGCATTGGACAGATTACAGATCCAGTATGGTACATCGTTTGGCTATCCGATATCCGCTGTAGGTTCACATGTATCGGCAGTACCGAATCATCAGACAGGAAGAATTACATCTCTGCATACCAGAGGAGTAGTGGCAATGGCTGGAACATTTGGATATGAACTGAATCTCGGAAAACTTTCTGAAGAAGAAAAAGAAGAGATCCGGTCACAGGTAGAAGAATACCGGAAGTTCGCACCGCTGATCCAGACGGGACTTTATTACCGTTTGTCTGATCCGTCGAAGGAAGAATATGCAGCATGGGCATTCGTATCAGAAGATCAGAAAGAAGTACTGCTGAATGTAGTGATGCAGGAGATTCATGGAAATATGACTGTGAATTATGTAAACCTTCAGGGATTGAAATGCAGTGCGGTTTATCGTGATACGGAAACAGGAAAGACTTATAATGGCGCAGCACTTATGGAAGCAGGAATCCCGATGCCTGTAGAGATGGGAGAATTCAAGGCGTACCAGATGCATCTGGTGGGAGAAGAATAGAATACAAGAACCTGTAAATGCAGGAGAAGTTGCTGACAAGCAGTTTCTTCTGCATTTTTTACAGGAAAATAATGCATAGGAAGATTCTTTAGAGGAAGGAACAAAAGAAAATGGAAAAAAGAGAAAAGAAAAATGACAGTATCTTCCGGAAACCGGTCATTAGGTGATGACAACATTTTATCCGTATCAGTGGGATCTGAATTATCGTAATCCGAGAGTATTTAATGAGATGATATATAACTTTCTGTATCTGACAAATCAGGGGATAGATATTGTACGAATCGATGCGGTGCCGTATATCTGGAAAGAACTTGGAACTACATGTAGAAATCTGAAACAGGTGTATACAATTGTCCGTATGATGCGCATGATAGCAGAAATTGTATGCCCGGGTGTTTTGCTTCTGGGAGAGGTTGTAATGGAACCCGAAAAAGTTGTGCCGTATTTTGGAACGGTTGAAAAGCCGGAATGTCATATGTTTTATAATGTGACGACTATGGCAACGACCTGGAACAGTATAGCAACAGGTGATATCCGGCTGCTGAAAAAACAGATGGATATTGTGAACCAGCTGCCAAAGCAATATGTATTCTTAAATTATCTGCGCTGCCATGACGATATCGGATGGGGACTGGATTATGAGACGATGAGGCCATGGGGAATAAAAGAAATTCCGCATAAACGTTATCTGAATGATTATTTCACGGGAAAAAGCCGGATTTGAACACGATGAAGAAGCAATGAACGCAGCAGTTAGAGAAGATATCATGCTGCATGCATATATGTTGACCCAGTCAGGGATCCCAATGTTATATAGTGGTGACGAACTGGGACAGGTGAACGATTATAGTTATAAGAACGATCCGGAAAAATGTGCTGATTCAAGATATATCCACCGGGGAAAGTTACCGTGGGAACTCGCTGAGGATAAGGAAGATGTCACAACGGTTCAGGGAAACATATTTCAGACACTTGACCGGTTGGAAAAGATTCGCAGACAGGAGATAACATTTGATAAAGATGCAGATGTGTATACATATGATGTACATGACGACAGTATCCTGTGTGTATTGCGGGAATATAAAGGGAGAAGATTCTTTGGAATATTCAACTTCAGCAATCAGGAGAAGACAGCATGGATGCAGGAAAAAGGGATGTACCGTAATCTGTTGACGGGTGAAAAGACAGAATTGAAAGATATAAGATTAAGTGGATATGAGTTCCTTTGGTATGGAAACTAAAATTGTGTGTGTTTCCATTTATATATTTATACATATTTCATTTTTTATTGCTATTAATCTCCGTAAAATTATTGTATAATGAGGAATAATCGCTACAGTTTACACACCAGAGTATGTCTGAAAAGACCTGAATTGTAGTGGAAAGTTAGGAAATAAGTTCATACGTGGGAGGAATCATGAAAGAACCAACGTTAGGTAATCCGCAGAACACGATAGAAGTTCTGCAGAAATATAATTTTTCATTTCAGAAAAAGTTCGGTCAGAATTTCCTGATCGATACGCATGTATTAGATAAGATCATACAGTCGGCAAATATCACGAAGGATGATATGGTACTGGAGATCGGACCGGGAATCGGTACGATGACGCAGTATCTGGCGCAGGCGGCGGGCAAAGTGATTGCAGTGGAGATCGATAAGAACCTGATCCCGATCCTGGAGGATACATTAAGCGGATATGACAATGTACGTGTCATCAATGAAGATGTATTGAAGCTGGATCTTAAGAAGCTTGCAGACGAAGAGAACAACGGAAAGCCGGTCAAAGTGGTGGCGAACCTGCCATATTATATTACGACGCCGATCATCATGGGACTTTTTGAAAATGAGGTTCCGGTAGAGAGTATCACTGTCATGGTGCAGAAAGAAGTTGCGGACCGTATGCAGACCGGACCGGGTAATAAGGACTATGGCGCACTGTCATTAGCAGTACAGTATTATGCCGACCCGTATATTGTGGCAAATGTTCCGCCGAATTGTTTCATGCCGAGACCGAAGGTAGGATCAGCGGTTATACGCTTGACCTGTCATCAGGAGAAACCGGTACAGGTGCAGGATGAGAAGCTGATGTTCAACATCATCCGTGCATCTTTCAACCAGAGAAGGAAGACACTGGCGAACGGTCTGAAGAATGCGGCGACATTAGATTTTACAAAAGAAGAAGTGGAAGCAGCGATTGATGCACTTGGAAAGGGTGCAAGTGTGAGAGGTGAGACACTGATACTGGAAGAATTCGCAAGATTGAGTGATTTATTATCTCCATATAAGAAAGGATGATGACGATGGACAGAAAAGAAGGGCAGACACTATTTGAGGTAACACCGGAAATCAGCCATTTTGCAGAACTTTGCGAGAAGAATAATGCGATAGACAAAGAGCTGTATACGAAGTACGAAGTCAAACGGGGACTCCGTGACCTGAACGGAAAAGGTGTCCTTGCGGGACTTACGAACATTTCCGATGTATGTGCGAAGAAGATCGTGAACGGAGAGGAAGTGCCATGTGCAGGAAATCTTTACTATCGCGGCTACAATATCAAAGATCTGGTGCAGGGGTTTCTGAAAGATAAGCACTATGGATTTGAGGAAATCGCCTATCTGCTGTTATTCGGTGAACTTCCGGATAAGACGCAGCTGCAGACATTTCATGAGACACTGGTGGAAAGACGGACATTGCCGCCGACATTTGTCCGTGATGTGATCATGAAAGCGCCAAGCCGTGACATGATGAACAGCCTGTCGAGATCGATCTTAAGCCTGTACACGTATGATCCTCATGCAGACGATACGTCGATTCCAAATGTACTGCGTCAGTGCCTGAATCTGATCAGTCAGTTCCCGATGCTGATGGTCTATGGTTATCATGCATATAATTACCGTATGGGAGAAGATCTCTTCATCTATGCACCGTCACCGGAATTATCAACAGCAGAGAATATACTGATGATGCTGCGTGAGAATAAGAAATATACGAAATTAGAGGCAAAGATCCTGGATATGGCACTTGTCCTTCATATGGATCACGGCGGCGGTAACAATTCTACATTTACAACGCATGTGGTAACATCATCCGGAACGGATACGTATTCGACGATCGTGGCTGCTATGGCATCCTTAAAAGGACCAAAGCACGGGGGAGCAAATGTCAAAGTAACCCAGATGTTTGACGATATGATGGAAAAAGTCAGTGACTGGGAAGATGATGATGAGGTACGCCGGTATCTGACCGATTTATTGGATAAGAAGGCATTTGACCGGAAAGGACTGATCTACGGAATGGGGCATGCAATCTATTCTGTATCTGACCCGAGAGCCGATATTTTTAAGAAGTTCGTTAAGCAGCTTGCAAGAGAAAAGGGCTGTGAGAAGGAATATGCACTGTATGAAAAGGTAGAGCACATGGCACCGGAGGTCATCGCAGAAAAGCGTAAGATATACAAAGGTGTAAATGCGAATGTCGATTTCTACAGCGGACTTGTATATAGTATGTTGGATCTTCCACCGTCACTTTATACACCGATCTTTGCGGCAGCGCGTATCGTCGGATGGAGTGCACACCGTCTGGAAGAGCTTAAGAATGTAGATAAGATCATTCGTCCGGCGTACAAACCGTTGGCCGAATACAAAGAGTATGTCAGAATGGATGAAAGATGATGAAGCATGAATTTTATTATACATCCAGAGATTCCGTGACAAAGATCCATGCGATCGAATGGCTTCCGGATAGAGATATAAAAGGTGTCTTACAGATATGTCATGGAATGGTGGAGTATATTGACCGTTATGATGAATTTGCCGAATTTATGTCGGAGCACGGATATTATGTAGTCGGACATGATCATCTGGGACATGGGAAATCCATACAGACAGAAGCTGATCTGGGATATTTTGATGAACGGAAAGGTAATCAGTATGTGATCGGAGATATTTATCAGCTGCAGGAGATGACACGGAAAAAATATCCGGATGTGCCGTATTTTATGCTGGGGCACAGTATGGGGTCATTCCTGTTGAGACAGTATCTGACGATGTATGCGGAAGGCCTTGCGGGAGTTGTCATTATGGGAACCGGTCATCAGGGAATGCTGACGCTTTGTGCGGGAAGGATGATCTGCAGGATCATCGCAGCGTTCAAAGGATGGAAATACAGAAGTACATTTGTGGATAATCTGAGCTTTGGAGGTTTCAATAAGAAATTTGAACCTGGTGAGACATCGAAGGAATGGATCACATCCGACAAGAAGAAAAGGGATGAATATGTGCGGGATCCGCTGTGTTCCTATACATTTACACTGGGAGCCTATTATCAGATGTTTGCCGGTATGAAGGTTCTGGTACGGAAAGGAAGTATGAAACGGATTCCGAAGACGCTTCCGGTGCTCTTTACGGCAGGATCCGATGACCCGGTAGGGGCTTTCGGAAAGAATGTGATCAGAGTCTATGAGAAATATAAAGATGCCGGGATAAAAGATGTGTCGATCCATCTGTATAAGGGCGACCGTCATGAGATATTGAATGAAGTAGACCGTCAGAATGTGTATCAGGATATCCTGGCGTGGATCGAGGAAAAAAATCGCAGATAAAACTGTTAAATGAATAAAATGTGGAAGAAAAATCCGCACAAATTGAGGAAATGTTAAGATTTTCAGTGTCTGTGCGGATTTTTTATACCAAAGTATGCAAGATATGAAATCTGAAATTCCAACTTACCTCCAGCTCCGCAACCAGATCGTAAAGGGTATTGGAAAAGGAGAATTTGAAGAAGGCGAACTTCTTCCAACCGTCCGACAGATGGCAGCAGTTTTAAGATCACATCCGGTTACACCAATACGGAGAAAAAGAGGATATAAAATCCGTAAAATTATTAAAAAATGGGCTTCCGAAGGAACATTTTAGTAAAACCAATGGTTCGGCTGATGAAAAACAGTTGCTTGGAAAATTTGACGGAGCAGAATCGGGAAAATGCCGGATGTATGTGTGGCTGGAACAATCAGAAGTCATACAGATTAAGACAAAGAAATATACGGTATTCATGAATAATAAGGATAAAGACCAGACGACTGCCTGGTATGAACAATTAAAAAAAGCGGAGCCATAAAAGCATCCGCAGAAATTACCGGTAAAATGGACCGCCAGAAGTGACCTTCTGGTGGCCTTTACTTTATGAGGGGGGCGATAGTTGTTATCCAACTATCTTTTTCTATTATAATCAAAAAATGTGTACAAAGTATGTTCATTTTATAAAAATGTGATATTTGTTGTTAAAACCACATTTTAGAACGAAAAAAGTATTATAGTAAGAGACAAGGGAAAAATGTTATTGAGGAATACAATAACAGGTAGTCAGCAAAACACTGGCGCAGAACGATGCATTAAGTGTTACATTATTCTCTTTTGACAAAGGAGAAGAGATCAGTACACATGAATCAGGCGGGGATGCATTTGTAACCTGTCTTGACGGAGTAGGTGAGATTACGATCAATGGCGAAAAATATGAGTTACATGAAGGGGAATCAATTATTATGCCGGCAAAGCATCCGCATGCAGTGCACGGAAAAGAGCAGTTTAAGATGTTGCTTGTCGTTGTATTTTAACAAGAATATGTAAACAGTGTGGCTTGTGATCTGTTTTATTAAAAAAGCGCAACAAAAAACTCTCCGGAACGGAGAGTTTTTTGTTGTTGTTATAATTACTAAAGGAATGAGAGTAAAGTGTACACCGAAGAGTGATTTCGGTGTGTTACTTTATGAGGGGGGTGATAGTTGTTGTTCATCAACTATCTGACATTTAGTATAAATGGAAAATATGTCTAAAATATGTTAAAAGCATAAAAGAATTCGAAAAAATCTTAAGTAAAAATGAAGCATATAAAAACAGAATCTAAACAGAAACAAGATCAGAGGCAGAAATGGCAGTTTTTCGTAAATGAGCAGTTATTATATCAAAAAATTCACTGGATGTCGGCTTAAGATGCAGTGGATGCAAAGCAATCTTTTCGAGGAGGGATTTATTGCCATGCTCCCAACAGACCTTTATAACGGTGCGGATATTCCGTTCAACGCTATAGCTGGTAGTATTATAATGACGTGCAATGTCTGGATAAAGATACTTACTGACGAAAAGGAGGTAATTTTCATCAGACAGACAAAGGCGTGTCCCATAAATTAAATATGCATATCCCCGATAAGTAGCGCCAATGCCAAGAGACCGGATAAGATATTCTATTTCTGGTTCATGCATAATACTTTCATCTTCTTTCTAAGTTAATTTTTAATATTTAAAATGTAACAGTTAAAAAAGAAATGTTTGCAGTATGAAAAAATATTAAAAAGATATCCATATCTATTATATAAAAAATCTGCTTAAGAAAAATATAGTTTATTATTTTTTGACGAAATATTAACACTCTGCATATCTCTGATAAAGTGGGCGGAAAGGAATAATTTCATAATATCTTAAGAAATTACAGAAACAATACTTAAAAATTGGCTGGTATTCTTGTATATTATAAGGGAGGTGATGAATTATGTACAACATACTGGTATGTGATGATGATAAAGAAATCGTAGAGGCGATAGAAATCTATTTGTCGCAGGAAGGATATAAAGTATTAAAAGCTTACGACGGTGAGGAAGCATTGAAGCTTTTGGATAAGCATAAAGTGGATCTTCTGATCATTGATGTGATGATGCCAAGATTGGATGGAATCCGCGCAACGTTAAAAATCCGGGAAAAACAGAATATGCCGATCATTATTCTGTCTGCAAAGTCAGAGGATGCCGATAAGATCCTCGGACTGAATGTAGGAGCCGATGATTATATGACCAAGCCATTTAATCCACTGGAACTGACTGCAAGGGTAAAATCACAGCTTCGCAGATATACACAGCTTGGAAGTACAGTGGAAAAAGAGAATCAGGCAGTTTATACCGTGGGAGGACTTATGATTGATGACGATCAGAAAGAAATTACGGTTGACGGAGAGTCGGTGAAACTGACACCGATCGAATACAACATTTTATTGCTACTGGTAAAAAATCAGGGGAAAGTATTTTCTATTGACCAGATATACGAAAGTATCTGGAATGAAGATGCTATCGGAGTAGATAATACGGTAGCTGTACATATCCGTCATATCAGAGAGAAGATCGAGATTAATCCAAAGGAACCAAGGTATCTGAAGGTGGTCTGGGGTGTCGGATATAAGATAGAAAAGCTTTAGGAAGGGGTATATATGAAGAAATGGTACCGAATGCCCAAAGCAAAATTGTTTTTGATAGTGGGGGCACACGTACTGGCCGTTATCGGAGTATTATGTTTACTGTGGGTAACACGTTATCCGATACTGACACAGGAACTGTTCACTGCGGATGCGGCGAAGAGTTATGAAGAAAGCAATGCATTTGCCGATTCCGTGACGAATGCAAATTATAATATACTGGATGAGATCCGGTATCAGACCTTATATGATACAGATGGCAAATATGATCCGGATAAGATCGTAGATGTGGCAAAATACGAAGATACCGGTGAGATAACAGGAAAAGATGAAACAGGCCTGTCGTTCCGTCTGGGAGATCTGTATTCCTGGGGAAAATTAATCTCGGAATCGATGACGGATTATGATGCGGCCAGGAGCAAATTAGATAAACAGGACGGTATTATCGTATGTAAACGTTCAGACGGAACTTATCATTATTTCCATTACAAAGATTTTAAACAGATGATCGATTACGGAGAGCTGTCATTTGTAATTACCGGAGACAGTTCTGCGGATGATATTCTGACAGAACTAAAGCAGGGAGAGTATCAGGAGAGCAACAGTGGGGAATCCAGATTCCGGGGGCTTCAGGATATCGATGGAAAGATTGCCTATATCAATTGCTGGAATTATGATGGTGAAAGAGTTGTCGGGGATTATAAGACGGTAAATGGAGAGACGGTACTTCAGCTTGTGAACAATTCAAAAGAATGGAATGGCAAGCTGAATGAAGCGTACAGAATGATAAATAATTCAGCCGAAACGATCTATTCTGACGTTGATAATTATGCGGTAGCTCAGAATCAGTATCAGGAAGGCAATACGAACATAACGTATCTGTATGTTAATCTGGATAACAAGACGGTCATTACGAATAAGAAAAAATATCAGAACTTTGACAATTACAAAGAGAACCTGAAAAAAATGAAAAAATCAGGAAAATATGTAATCGTAAGACCAAAGCTTGCAGATTATGAAAGCAATATTGAAAAAGCCGGTAAAGAGGATTCGATGGCACAGAAGTGGCAAGAGACAGTGGCCGGTTATGTCGATGCGTCAGATTATATATATGTCTCTGTTGTAGATACGGATTATCCTGTAAAAGATAATTTTTATGAACAGGATGAGATCTTTACAAGGTACGGGGCCGGAGCCAAAGTGGCCGGAATACTGGGAATGGCGGCTGTAGCGGCATATCTTGTCATTCTTGTATTTCTTACGATTGGAGCCGGAAAAGTTAAAGAAGACGAAGAAGTGTATCTTATGAAATTTGATCACATTAAGACAGAACTGGCAGCTGCAAGTGTGCTGTTACTCTGGGCGGTGGTTGCGCTGGTAGGAGTAAAGGCCGGGGCATTTACATGGCAGAATGCAAGTGGAGAGACGATCTATATGGAGAATGTGGAGTCGTATCTGCCGGGAATAGTGGTTGGAAGTGTGGAGGCATTGTATACCTGCGCAATGTTTCTTTTCGGATATTTGAGTCTGGTGAGAAGAATCAAGGCGGGAACGGTATGGAAGAACAGTGTGCTCAGATGGCTTTTGATCTTCGTAAAAGAAATGTTCCAGAATATCCGTCATCTGTGGAAATCTATTATGGAATTTGCAATCTTCTTCATGATTCACTGGCTTACGTACGTATTTGGATCAGCGGGAAGTAGTATCTGGATCAGCAACCGGTTATGGGCGGTCATTCTGTTGATCATAGATGTTGCAGCATTTATCTGGATGGTACAGAAAGCGAAAGGAACCGGAAAGATCAAGACCGGGATCGAGAAGATCGCCGGCGGGGAAGTGGATTATCAGATCCCGGTAAATGGATTGCTGGCAGAGCATAAAGAAATTGCAGAAAAGGTGAATTCCATCGGCGAAGGTCTGGAAGCGGCGCTCGCAAAGAGCATGAAAAGTGAACGCCTGAAGACAGATCTTATCACGAATGTATCGCATGATATTAAGACGCCGCTTACATCTATCATTAATTATGTGGAATTGTTAAAGCAGGAGGACCTTAAGGATCCGAAGATCCAACGCTACATTGAAGTGCTGGAACAGAAATCACAGCGGCTTAAGACACTGACGGAAGATGTGGTGGAAGCTTCAAAAGTAAGCTCCGGCAATATCACACTGGAGTTCATGAATCTGAATCTGGTAGAAATGATCCAGCAGACGAGCGGAGAGTTTGAAGAAAAATTCAAGGCGCGTGATCTGGAGGAAGTGATGAACCTTCCGAATGAGGAGGTTGTAATCCGCGCAGACGGAAGACGGTTGTGGAGAGTGCTGTCTAATATATACAACAATGCGGCAAAATACGCAATGCAAGGAACAAGAGTCTATGCTGATCTTGAAAAGAAAGATGGTATGGCATATTTCAGCCTTAAGAATGTATCCGAGCAGCCGCTAAATATCTCAGCTGACGAACTGACGGAACGTTTCATACGCGGAGATGTATCAAGAAGTACGGAAGGCAGCGGACTTGGACTGTCTATCGCACAGTCGCTGACAGAAATGCAGGGCGGGACATTTGAATTGTATCTGGATGGAGATTTGTTTAAAGTAACGATAAAATTCCCGATTTCATAGTCTGGGCCGGAGGATTTTTTAAAATCCTCCGGCTCAAACTGTATTTACCGTTGTCCCTTTTTCGCAAATCCTCCGGAACCATTAATAAAATTGCCATTTACGCTACTTGCGCTCCTGTCTAAAAAACAGTAGAATATAATATTATGAATGAATTAAGCAAATTATTACAGGAAAATTTAAATATAGAATTTATATCAGCAACGCTGAGTAACCCGAAGAATAAAGACGGTGTACAAAAAGTGAAAGTAAGACCGATCCTGAAAAAAGATGTCCTTTATTTTCAGCTCGAGTCATTCCGGAATAATCAGGCGTTTCACGAGAATGTGGAGGAGAAAAAAGCTTGTGAAATACTTCTTAAGTATATGGAAAATATGCGCCAGATGCAGATGGAGACACAAAGAGCAGCTTATACAATTCTTGTAAGCAAAAAGGGAAAAGTAACAATAAAAAGCAAGATGAAAAAAGGCGAAAAGAAGCAGATCAATATGAGCCACGACCGCAAGAAGAAGTATGTACTGGAAGAGGGAGTCCCGGTACCATTTCTTCAGGATCTTGGTGTTATGACACAGGATGGAAAGATCGTGCATGCGAAATTCGACAAATTCCGGCAGATTAACCGGTTCCTGGAATTTATCGAGGACATATTGCCGGAGCTTGATAAGGGAAGAGAACTTACAATCCTGGATTTTGGCTGTGGTAAATCTTATCTCACATTTGCCATGTATTATTATCTGCATGAATTGAAAGAATATGACATAAGAATCATAGGACTGGATCTGAAGAAAGATGTGATCCGTCATTGTAATGAATTAAGTGAAAAATATGGCTATGAAAAGCTGAGATTTCTGGAGGGTGACATTGCGGATTATACCGGTGTCAATAAGGTAGATATGGTGGTAACCCTGCATGCCTGCGATACCGCAACCGATTATGCGTTGGCAAAAGCCGTGGGATGGGATGCGAAAGTGATCTTATCGGTACCATGCTGCCAGCATGAACTGAACCGTCAGATAAAAAATGAGATATTAGAACCAATATTAAAATACGGGCTTCTGAAAGAACGTATGGCAGCACTTATCACAGATGGCTTAAGAGCACAGTATCTGGAGCGTGAGGGGTATGAATCGCAGATACTGGAATTTATAGATATGGAGCATACACCAAAGAATATCCTGATACGTGCAGTAAAGAAGCGGCATGCCAAAGAAGACAATAATATAGAGGCATCCATCAAGAGATGTGAAGCAGCACTCCGGGTATCACCGACACTGGGACGTCTGTTGGACGGGTTCACCACGGAGTCCGCAAATTCAGAGAAAGATCATCCGGAGAAAGAGGATAAAGAGGGAGTATAAATGACATTGACTTTAAAAAAAAGGTTAAAGAATGCAGGAATCCTGACTGCAGTATTTATCGTGGCTGTCATTATATTCAGCTACGTGACAAATAAGGGGAATGACAATATGACGGCCGATATGGGAGCCGCAACATTTCCACAGATATCATTTTCTTATGGAGAATATAAGATCAATACACTGACAGGTTATGCAAAACGCATGGATACATCCTCTATGCACAACACGATCACACCGGTAGCGAACCAGAGCCTGGATGTAAACGTAGAAGCATATGGGAATAAATTCACGGGAGCCAGCTACAAAGTCTATACGATGGACGGTACAAGCCAGCTGGAACATAAGAAGATTAAAAAGGTGGGAAAAGGATTTACCCTGGATCTGAGCGGGAAAAAAGTACTGGATGAAGAGCGGATCCTGGAAGTCCGCCTGAACAGAAATGGTGCGGATCCGGTATATTTCTATACCCGTATCGTCAGTGATGAAGATGCACATGTTACAGAATGCCTGAATTACATCAGCGATTATCATGAAAATGCACTTGGCAAGGTGGAAAATGCAGGCGTCGGAGCAGCGCTTGAACCGACTGATGATGCGGACAACACCACACTTCAGCACGTGACGATTAATTCGAATTATGAACAGGTCACATGGGGCAGTCTGAAACCACAGGTAGAACAGGGAGAACGCTGGAGCATCAAGGAACTGAACAGTACCTGTATGTCGGTACAGCTGCAATACCGGGTAAGCTGCAAAGGAGAAGAGAATGAGGCAGACCGCTATGCGGTCAAAGAGTTTTTCCGCGTAAGATATATTGCAGATGCCAAGAAAACCTATCTTCTGGATTACGATCGGACAATGGAACAGATCTTCGACGCGACACAGAAGGTTCTGAATGAGAAAGGAATCATCCTCGGCATCGCGCCTGCAAATCTGTCTTATAAGGTGAATAAAGATGGTACGATCGTATCATTTGTAGAGGCAAATGAACTCTGGAATTATAACAAAGATTCAGACGAGATTTCACTGGTATTTGGTTTCGCAGATGCGGAGAATACAGATGTGAGAAATATGGTGTCAGATCATAAGATCAAGCTTCTTAAGGTAGATGCCAAAGGCAATACAACCTTCCTGGTGTCCGGTTATATGGACCGCGGCGAGCACGAAGGAGAAGTGGGAGTAGCTGTCTATTATTATGATATAGAGAAGAATTCAGTGGAAGAGAAAGTATTTATTTCCACAAATAAATCATATGCACAGGCAGAAAGTGAACTCGGAGAGATGTCATATTACGATGCGAAAACGGATATGCTGTACACAATGGTAGACGGCACCCTTTATCAGTATAGCGTTGAAGATGCCGAGAAGAAAGCACTGGTCAAAGGACTGGATGCACAGCAGTATGTTGTGTCGGAAGACGGAAGTCTGATCGCATATCAGGCAAACGGAGATCTTGAGACCGCAACAAAAGTGACAATCCTGAATGTAGAGACAGGAAAGAAGCAGAAAGTAACCTGCGGAAAAGGAGAATGCATCCGCCCACTTGGATTTGTCAGAAGTGATTTTGTATATGGAGTTGCCAAGACAGAGGATATAGGAAATACCGTATCCGGAGAGGCAACCGTTCCAATGTACAAACTGGAGATCCGGAATCAAAAAGGAAAAGTGATCAAAAAATATCAGACAGACGGCATTTATATTCTGAGTGCATCATTCGATGAAGATATGATCACGCTGGAACGTGCATCGAAAGACGGAGATACTTATACAGCAACAGCACCGGATTATATTACGAATAATGAACAGAAGACCAAGAGCAATATCGCACTGGAAACTTATGCAACAGACCTGAAACAGACACAGGTAAGACTGACGTATAACGACGGAATCGCAGACAAAGAACCAAAAGTGCTCAAGCCAAAACAGATTCTGTTCGAAAGACCACAGACAATCACATTTTCCGATAAAGACGCACCGGAGAAATATTATGTCTATGGACATGGTGATATACAGGGCGTATATACAAAGGCCGGAGACGCGATCAAGAAAGCAAATGATTACAATGGTGTGGTAGTCGATTCATTCCAGAATTATGTATGGGAGCGCGGTAACCGCAATCTGCAGTATTCGATCACCGATAAAGATGATGTGTTAAATACAATCAAAGACCGCCTGAAGAATCAGGAAAAACCGATTGATATCTTAAAAGATGTCAATAACGGCGAGGCTTACGACCTGACAGGATGTACGACGGAAGAGATTCTGTACATCATCAACCAGGGCCGTCCGGTCATTGCAATGCTGGATTCGCAGAATGCCGTCATTCTGGTGGGATACAGCGATACGAATGTTGTGTATGAAGATCTGAATGACAGTACAAGACACAGCGTGAAGTATGAAGAGATGGATCAGATGACGTCCGGAAGCGGTAATACGTATATTGGATAATAGAGAATACAGAATGAATAATAAAAAAGGGCGTGTGAAAAAACTTTTGTTTTTTCACACGCCACTTTTTTAGGCTGTACGGAAAAGCGTACTCTTATATTTCTTCAATGCCCCATACACGACCAGACCAAGAACGGTGCAGGAAATCACCTCACCAATTCCGACTGTCAGCATCATAAACGGAATAGGAAGTGTTACACCATAACCGTAACGCAGTACGAACGGAACGATGATGATATTCGAAATGATTGGTGGAAATGTTGCTACAACTGGTTTCTGCTCACGCAGTTTCCATGTAAAAAATGCACCGATCAATGTTGCAATACTGCCAAATACAATATCCGGAAGGATTGCACCGCCCAGAATATTACCGATCAGACATCCGGCAAAGAGTCCCGGAATAGCAGCTGGTGTAAATATTGGTAAAATAGTGAGTGCCTCGGAGATACGAACCTGTACTTCTCCGAAAGAAAATGGTGCAAAAATGTAAGTCAACACCACGTAGATCGCAGCGATCATGGCTGCCTGGGTCATGAAACTAAGATTTTTGTTTTTCATTTTTCAATTCTCCTTTAGTTTTGTTTTACGTGTGGAAGGTCACGAACACACGCGCCGTAGCGGATCTTCATTTAACGCCGGAAAGCGGCGGTCAGCCCTGTTCGACCTTGGTTTTGTGGGCTTTGTGACGGGTGATAGTATAGCATGCGGAAGAGTAAAAATCAAGTGTGGGAATTTGTCGTTTAATTCATCATCGTGGCTTACCCCGGTCCATGATACTAAATTCAACAGCAACTTAATACAAATAAATATACTTCGGAATCCCATTCTCATACACCGTATTCATCTCTCCCTGAATCAACGGTGTCAGATAATCCACCATCTTTTCCGTTACATCATTTCCCGCATCACTAATATAATCTGCAGGCACACTCTTGATTGCATTCGCAATATCACATACCGGGAGTGCTTTAAATTCCGTAGCATAAGGCTTGTCAGAAGTGCGGATCACAGCAGCCATCATACCGCCTGCACCCTCAAGTGCATACTGGCAGGCAGCCTTTCCGAGCATTCTGGATTCCTGAATGTCGGTTGCACTTGCAAGGTGTGCGGCGCAGCGCTGCATCAGGTTCAGCTCGATAGAACGTACCTTGCATCCGATCTCATTTCTTACAGCATCTTCCAGAACCTTTGCGGCACCGGCGATATAGCTGTGGCCGAAGGAATCGACAGCGGAGCTCTGTACTTCTTCGGAGATGTAGCGACCGTCTTTGTTCTTCACACCTTCGCTGACAGCGATGATCACGGCATCCTGTTCTTCCAGTTTTGCTTTCACATCTTTCAGGAATGTGTCAATACTGAATGGTACTTCGCAGAGATAGATAAAGTCAGGTCCTTTCGCACCATTTGTACGGGCGAGGCAGGAAGCTGCAGTCAGCCATCCGGCGTCACGGCCCATCACTTCTACGATTGTTACGGCCTTGGTTGTGTATACGTGGCAGTCACGTTCCAGTTCGGCAAATGTGGTTCCGATATATTTTGCTGCAGATCCAAAACCTGGACAATGGTCCGTTCCGCAGAGGTCATTATCGATGGTTTTTGGTGCGCCGACCACGGTAATGTCTGTGATTCCTTTGTCGTTCAGATATTTGGAAAGCTTGTCTACTGTATCCATGGAATCATTTCCACCGATGTAGATGAAGCAGTCGATGCTGTATTTGCGCAGAACAGAGATGATTGTCTCGTATTCATCTGCGCATACGGCAGGATCTTTTAATTTCACACGGCAGGAGCCGAGTGCAGAAGCAGGGGTCTGACAAAGAAGGTCCAGTTCTGATACATTTGTGATCTTGGTTTTAAGATCTATCAGGTTCTCATTTAATACTCCCTGGATTCCATTAACTGATCCATAGATTTTGTCTACGGATGGGCTGGAAAGAGCGTTCTCAATTACTCCGGCAAGAGTTGCGTTGATCGCAGAAGTTGGTCCGCCGGACTGTGCAACTAGTAAGTTCTTCATATGATGATCTCCTAACTTTTGATATTTCTTCCATCTGACTTATTAACTGAAAAATTCGGATAAGTAAGATAGTAAATTCAGTAAATATAGTATAACATAAATCTGGCCGATATGGTATAATAGGAATATATGTGAGTTTTTAAAAAGGAGAATAATTGGCATGGAATTGATAACAATTAGAGAATTATATAAAAACAGTGATTCTTACATGGATCAGAAAGTAACCATCGGTGGATGGGTAAGAAGTATCCGCGGATCCAAAGCATTTGGATTCATCGTGGTAAATGACGGAACATTCTTTGAGCCTTTACAGGTTGTATATCACGACAAGATGGACAACTTTGCAGAGATCTCCAAGTTAAATGTAGGTGCAGCAGTAATCGTTACAGGTACACTGGTAGCAACACCTCAGGCAAAGCAGCCATTCGAGATCCAGGCAGATACTGTAGAAGTAGAAGGAGCATCCGCACCGGATTACCCACTTCAGAAGAAACGTCACAGCTTTGAATATTTGAGAACAATTGCACATTTAAGACCTAGAACAAATACATTCCAGGCAGTATTCCGTGTACGTTCCCTGACAGCATATGCGATTCATAAGTTCTTCCAGGAGAGAGGTTTCGTATATGTGCATACACCACTGATCACAGGAAGTGACTGTGAGGGTGCAGGAGAGATGTTCCAGGTAACGACTATGGATCTGAATAACGTACCGAAGAATGAAGACGGAAGCGTAGATTATTCCAAAGATTTCTTCGGAAAAGAGACAAGCCTTACTGTAAGCGGACAGTTAAATGGTGAGACTTACGCACAGGCATTCCGCAATATTTATACATTCGGACCGACATTCCGTGCAGAGAACTCTAACACAACACGTCATGCGGCAGAGTTCTGGATGATCGAGCCTGAGATGGCATTTGCAGATCTGGATGACGATATGTTCGTTGCGGAAGCAATGTTAAAATACGTCATCAACTATGTGCTTGAGAATGCACCGGAAGAGATGAACTTCTTCAATTCATTCGTAGACAAGGGACTTCTGGAGAGACTGCACAACGTAGTATCTTCTGATTTCGCAAGAGTGACATATACAGAGGCTGTAGAACTTCTTGAGAAACACAATGATAAATTTGAATACAAAGTAACATGGGGAACAGACCTTCAGACAGAGCACGAAAGATACCTGACAGAAGAAGTCTTCAAACGTCCGGTATTCGTAACAGATTATCCGAAGGAGATCAAAGCATTCTACATGAAGCTGAACGACGATGGCAAGACCGTTGCGGCAGTAGACTGTCTGGTACCTGGAATCGGTGAGATCATCGGAGGAAGCCAGAGAGAGGATGACTACGATAAGCTGAAAGCAAGAATGGATGAACTGGGACTGAAAGAAGAAGACTACAAGTTCTACATGGATCTTCGTAAATATGGTTCTACAAGACATGCCGGATTCGGACTTGGATTCGAAAGATGCGTCATGTATCTGACAGGAATGGGCAATATCCGTGACGTAATTCCATTCCCAAGAACTGTCAACAACTGTGAACTGTAATAGAGGATCATGTGGATAACAACACGTGAAAAACGTATATAAAACGTATATGGGGACGGGGGATTTATAAAAATCCGCCGTCCCCATATAGAATGGAGGGCAGTATGAATATATTAGTAGTAGATGACGAAAAGGAAATCGCTGATGTAGTAGAGCTTTATCTCCAAAATGACCAATACAAAGTATTCAAATTTTACAACGGCCAGGATGCACTGGACTGTATTAACAGTACGAAGATCGATCTTGCGATCCTGGATATTATGCTTCCGGATATTGACGGATTCCAGATCCTCAAGCAGATCCGGCAGAAATATACATTTCCGGTGATCATGCTGACGGCGAAGACGGAATACAAGGATAAGATCACCGGGCTTACGCTGGGAGCGGATGATTATATTCCGAAACCGTTCAACCCACTGGAGCTGGTGGCGAGAGTGAAAGCACAGCTTCGCCGGTGTACACAGTATAATGAAGGGACCAAAGAAGAAGGAGATGTCCTGGATTTCGGAGGGCTGCTTCTGAACCGGACTTCTCATGAGTGTGTATACAATGAAGTGCCGCTGACACTGACACCGATCGAATTCGACATCCTCTGGCTTCTGTGTGAGAACCGGGGAAAGGTCATAAGCTCAGAAGAATTGTTCGAGAAAGTATGGCATGAGAAATATTATAAGAACAGTAACAACACGGTGATGGTGCATATCCGTCATCTCCGCGAGAAGATGAGTGCACCGACAGGCAAGTCTGATTTTATCAAGACTGTGTGGGGAGTGGGCTATAAGGTTGAAGAATAATTATCGGAAATTAAAATTCAGTATCCTCTTGCAGACGGTGCTGGTCACAGCGCTTACCGTTCTGGTAGGGGGGGTACTGCTTAAATTTGTGATCGATGGAATTTATAATGACAGTTTTGCCAGAACTTTTGTAGATGTTCTGGTATTTCTGAATATAAATGAAAAGACGGCGGTCCATCTTTACTGGCAGCTGATCGGAGATAACAAGACATTTTTCATGATTGTTGGTTATCTGATCCTTTTTGCGCTGTTTTTTTATGTTGCGCTTTCTCAGATGACAAAATATCTGGATCAGATCGATCATGGAATTGAAAATATTATATCGGAATCTACAGATCCCATTCATCTGATCACAGAATTAAAACCAATAGAGATCCGTTTGAATGAGATTAAAGCAACATTAAAACGGCAGGAGCTGGAGGCATCGGAAGGTGAAAAGAAGAAAAACGACCTGGTGCTTTTTCTGGCGCATGATCTGAAGACGCCGCTGACTTCGATCGTGGCGTATCTTACGATGCTCGAAGATCATCCCGACATGCCGGAAGAAGAACGAAAAGCATATACTCACATCGCATTGGAAAAATCCATCCGATTAGGAGAGCTGATCAATGAATTTTTTGATATTACAAGATATAATCTTCAGAATATCGAACTGGAACCGGTAGAGATTGATCTTACGATGATGCTTGAACAGCTTGCAGATGAGCTGTACGGAGTCCTCCAGGAAAAGAAGCTGACCTGTGAAGTGGATGTAGAAGAAGATCTGATGATCTACGGAGATCCGGATAAGCTTGCAAGAGTATTCGATAATATCTTAAGAAATGCAATTGCTTACTGCTATGCAGATACGGAGATCCGGATCGAAGCGAAAATGAAGGATGGTGACATCGAGATCACATTTACCAATGCAGGTGATAAGATTCCGGGCGATATGCTTCAGACGATATTCGAGAAATTCTATCGCGTGGATGGTTCCAGATCGACAGGAACCGGCGGCGCTGGTCTGGGACTTGCAATCGCCAAACAGATCGTGGAGCTGCACGGAGGAAGAATCCTGGCAAAAAGTGATGACAACCGGACACAGTTTGTCGTAACACTGCCATCGAAAGAGAAGACAGAACAGAAAGAGGGAAGCGAGGATGAAGTTCATACACATCGCAGACTTGCATTTAGGGGCAAAGCCGGACGCGGGAAACGCGTACAGTCAAAATAGAGAACAGGAGCTCTGGGACAGCTTTCGTGATATTATAACAATCTGCAATCAGAAAAAGACAGATTTGTTGCTGATCGCGGGGGACCTGTTCCACAGGCAGCCACTTTTAAGAGAATTAAAAGAAATGAATTCCATACTGGAGATGCTGGAGCAGACAGAAGTTGTTATGATCGCCGGTAATCATGATCATATCAGGAAAAACTCTTATTACCGAACATTTACCTGGGCACCGCATGTGCACATGATCTGCTCGCAGGAAATGAGCTGTGTGGAACTTGACCGGATCCAGACGGCTGTCTATGGATGCAGTTATCATTCCAGAGAAATTCTGGAGCCGTTATATGATCATGCAGTTCCGGAAGGACGGCAGAAGTATGAGATTTTGCTTGCACACGGCGGGGATGAGAAACATGTTCCGATCAAGAGTAATCAGATCATGACGCTTGGGTATGATTATGCTGCATTTGGACATATCCACAAGCCGCAGATGCTGGTGGAGAACCGGATGGCATATGCCGGATCGCTGGAGCCGACGGATGTAGGTGATACAGGAGCTCATGGTTATATCGAAGGAAAGATCACCGGAAATGGTTGTCAGATCCGTTTTGTGCCACATGCACTGCGTGAATACAGACACTGCGAGGTACAGGTGGATAAATCTGTGACCGGCCATGTACTGAGGCAAAAGATTGCAGATATGATCGAAGAGCAGGGAAAGCAGCACATGTATAAGATTACACTGACTGGTTATCGAGATCCGGATATCTGGTATGAGCTGGATCATATGGATCCATACGGTAATGTGGTGGAGATTACAGATCACACAAAGCCTGCATATGACTTTGAAAAATTAAAAAATGAAAATAAAGGAAACATTCTCGGACAATATATTGAAAGCCTGAGTGGCTATCCGGCCGACAGTCTGGAGTACCAGGCACTCTGTGAAGGAGTGCAGGCTTTGATGGAGACGAGAAGAGGATAGAACCGAAAGATGCAGATTAATGAATTATTGTTAAAAAACTTTGGAAAATTCCATGACCGGCAGATAGATCTGGATGAGGGGATCAACCTGATTCACGGGGAAAACGAATCAGGAAAGTCTACAATCCATACATTCATCAGGGGAATGCTTTTCGGAATAGAAAGAGGGAGAGGACGGGCCGCGCAAAATGATACTTTCAGTATATACGAACCGTGGGAAAATCCTAATTACTATTCTGGTATATTGAAGTTCAAAAGTGGAGAGAAACATTTCCGTATCGAAAGAAATTTTGATAAATATTCTAAAAAAGCGGAACTGATCTGTGAAGAGGACGGTGAAGTACTGTCTGTAGAAGACGGAGATCTTCAGATGCTGCTTGGGGAGATGGACGCAGAACGTTACGATAATACCGTTTCCATGAGCCAGAGGAATGCACAGATGGGGGAAAGTATTGTGGCAGAGCTGAAAAATTATGCGACAAACTATTACACCTCGGGAAACGGAGAAATCGACCTGGCCGGTGCATTGGAACAGTTAAGGGGCAGGAAGAAGATCCTGGAAAATGAGATCCGTATGGAAATGGCTCAAAAGCAGCAGAAACGTGAAAAACTTGAGCAGGAAGTATCTTTTGTCTGGCGTGATGTACATCATCTAGAAGAAGAACTGGAACGTGTAGAAGAAGAACTTGCGTATCGGCTGGAAAAGGAAGAAGAAAAGAAAAAAGAGCGCCAGAGGGAAGAAGAACATGGAAAAGGTGTCATGGATGAGATTCGTCCGGAAAAATGGAGGATCCATCCAATGGAGCTTCTGGTGTTTGCACTGGTTATTGTGATTGCAGTCATCTTGTTCTCGAAACCGTGGAATTATCTGATCGCTATTGTGTTATTCCTTGCGTTCGGCTTATATATATGGAACCGGATGAAAGTTGGAAAAAAACAGGTAAAAACAGAGCCAGAGATTATCCTTGAAGAGATCACGCAGGAAGAGGAGAAAGTTCCGATAGAGAAGTTACGCTGGGAGAAATCGCATATTACAGCGGAATTAAAAGAGAAGAGAATTCAGTATGACAACCTGGGAGAACAGCTCGCGGAACTGGATGAAGTTAATGAGCGTTCCAGGGAATATGAGATGAAACGCCAGGCGGTCCAGATGGCGGCAGATCATCTGGAACAGTTGTCAGAGGAGATGCGGGGATATCTAAAAAGAGATCTAAATGAGAAAGCGTCATCATTCATCTGTGAGATCACAGGTGGAAAATATAAAAAGCTTGTGACAGATGAAAAACTTCATGTATCGCTTATGACAGATGAAAAGAGAGTAGAGATTGAACAGGTAAGTCGTGGAACGGTAGAACAGGTCTATCTGGCACTCCGTATGGCAGTGGGAGAGCTTTTATGTGAGGAAGAGATGCCGGTGATACTGGATGATGCATTTGCATATTATGATGAGGAGAGAATGCTTCAGACACTCAGATGGTTGAAAGAACATAAGAAACAAGTGATCATATTTACCTGTCAGACGAGAGAAGAACAGGTGATGAAAGAAGCCGGACTTGTTTATCACAAGATAGAACTTTAAAAAAATGCTGTCGGGAAATTCCCGGCAGCATTTTTTAATCACGTGCATTCGTAAGGAGCTGCCTATGGCAGGTCCTGTAGATACTATTAAATCTCTTCACCATTTTTATACTTATTGACAACATTCTGAATTCTTTCGATAGGATTCAGGATACTGCTGATAGAACCATCGTGGTTAAGAGTGTCGATCACGAGGGCAATATATTTGCTCATATCACAGTTAATATAATATGGACGTTCCAGAAGTTCAGGTGTCTGGTAGATCAGGTTGGTAGTCAGAACAGCGTCTAAGATACCTTCTTCATATGCCTGGTCGAATTTCTCCAGACCGTTTGTGAACAGACCGAATGTAGCAGCGCAGAAGATACGTTTTGCTTTGCGCTGTTTTAACTGGCGGGCAACGTCTAACATACTGTCACCGGAAGAAATCATGTCATCAAGGATGATCACATCTTTTCCTTCTACGGAAGATCCAAGGAACTCATGAGCAACGATCGGGTTACGGCCGTCTACCACACGTGAGAAGTCACGGCGTTTGTAGAACATACCCATATCAAGGTTCAGTACGTTGGCAAGATAAATTGCACGTCCTGTAGCACCTTCATCCGGGCTGATTGCCATCATGTGATCGCTGTCGATCTGAAGGTCTTTGAAGGTACGGAGAAGACCTTTGACGAACTGGTATGTCGGACGGATTGTTTCGAATCCGTTTAATGGAATCGCATTCTGTACACGAGGATCGTGAGCATCAAATGTGATGATATTGTCAACACCCATACGGACAAGCTCCTGAAGAGCGAGTGCGCAGTCCAGAGATTCACGACTGCTTCTCTTGTGCTGACGGCTTTCATATAAGAATGGCATAATGACGTTAATACGACGTCCTTTTCCACCTACTGCTGCAATAATACGTTTCAAGTTCTGATAATGATCGTCAGGGGACATATGGTTAATATTTCCTGTCAGGGAATATGTCAGGTTGTAGTTACATACATCGACCATAAGATAAAGATCTTTACCACGAACGGATTCATTAATAATACCTTTTGCTTCACCTGAACCAAAACGTGGAACTTTTGCATCGATTAAGTAAGTGTCTTTCTCATAGCCTATGAAAGCGACATCGTTCTTATGAATATGTCCATCTTCCTTTCTCCATTTTACGAGATAATCATTTACTTTTGCTCCCATCTCTGTACAACCGTCAAGAGCGATCAGTCCAAGTGCTCCTACCGGTATATTCTCAAGATTACGATCGTTACGGCGTAACATCATTAGTACCTCCCAGGTTTAATAATTTTTTTTGGATACGGATATCGTCACCGGTAATACGCAGAATTGTATAATTACTGCTGATTCGTGAGAATGTCCGTTCCGAGTAGATTGATTTTATATCCTCCAATGCAAGGTTGGTAGATATTATGGTTGATTTCTGCCTTAATATGCGTTCATTCAGACAAATGAACAACTGGGATACAGTAAATGAATTCGGCAGTTCTGTACCCAGATCATCAATGATCAGCAAGTCACAGTCATAGATGTGTTCAAATACATCAGAATCCTTGTCCTGTCTTTTACCAAATGTATTCTCTGCAAGGATATCAAAAAGTCCGGCTGCTGTAAAGTAAATAACGGAATAAGCGGAATCCATTAATTCTTTTGCGATGCAGTGAGAAAGAAAAGTCTTTCCGACACCGGTATCTCCATACAGTAGTATGTTATGAAATTCTTTAGAAAATGTATCTACGAAGTTGTGACAGACATTTAATGCAGTTTCCATTGATTCCAGAGAAGAACGTCCGGTAAGCGGATCGATATGATTCCTGGAATAATAGGACAGAGAACAGGTTGAAAAGTTCTCTTTGTCAAGGATATCTTTGAGATTAGATTGCGTATATAAATAATCCACAATCGCTTTTTTGAAACAGTGACATTTATGTGTGCCAATATAACCGGTATCTTTACAATCCGGACACTGATAGTGTAATTCAAGGTAATTGGCAGGAAGACCATGTGCTTTTAATAAAGCCGGCTTTCTGGCGGAGAGTTCTTTGAGCTCTGATTTTAAAGAAGAAAGAGCAGTCTGATCTCCGTCCAGAAGCAGTCTTGCCTTTTTAACACTTAAAGAGGAGATGGAATGATCCACTTCCTCTAATTCGGGAATGAGGGCGTATGCCTTCTCATAGCGTTTTCTGAGTTGAAACTCATTATCCAGTTGTTTTTGTTCATAAGTACGCATTAAATGATCGTACTGAGAATTGGAAAGTGCCATGTTATGGAAAACTCCTCTGCATTCGCATAATAGAATCTGATATGTATACTTTATTGCTGAACCAGACGACGTTCCAGATCATTCATGTCATAAGAACGTCCGTCGAAATTGTTGAACTTATTGTTCTGGTTAATTGCAGGCTTCTGTGCCTGTTGCTGTCTTTTGCGTTCCTTTGCGAGCTCTTTCGCACGTTCCTTCTCTTTGCGATAATCAGCATCTACCGCATCGATATCTTTTAACTGACGGACATTCTTGTCCTTCCAGCGCTTCAGAATGGAATCGGTATAGTCAAAGCTTGGCTGATGAATGGCATTCATCGTACGGTCACATGCTTCAAGGATTACTTCCAGAGCAAAACCATATTCTTCTGACCATTTGCGGATACAGGCAATCTCAGAAGCGGCAGGACCGCGGCCCTTAATCCCATATGCATTCAGGACGCAATAACAGTTCTTATTATAAAGAAATGAACTTGTCTTGGCAAGATTCACAGTTGTTATGTTTTCTTCATGCCATGATAAGGCCACCTTATTAATATAATGCATACTCTTGTGACCATTTTCGACACAATATTCGATCAGATACTCAATAAGTTCAGCTGACATATTCAGTGTGTCATAAAAATAAGTAATCTGGTCAATATCAGTAGCGGAAAGTGTCTTGCCGAGATACTGTTCGGCAACAAAGAGTAATTCTTTGAATTCTGCACGTTCCTTACGGCTACGGTACTGCTGTATATTTGTTGTAGATGCCGGAACCGCAGAAACAGGGGCTTCGACAGAATCAACAGGGTAATCCATCTGATTTGTCATAGATGGAACGGACGCAGTCATATAGCCGGACTGTACATCGTGTAATTCGGAAGTTGGTACGGATGAACGGACCGTACTTTGCGGAGTCGGATCATCCGGAGTGTCATCCAGATAATCAAGGAGTCCTTCACTCTTCCAGTATCTTAATGCGCGGAGTACATCCTTCTCTGTGCACTCGAGCAGATCAGCCAGCTCGGAAACAGAAAGACATCCGGAGGACTGATTCATATGACGGAGAAGCAGGAGATATACTTTGACATATTCTCCATTGGCTCTGACCATATACTGGTCGATAAATTCATTGTCCAGTACAGTCGCGTTCGTCTGTACATACTTCGTAAGTTTTAATTCCTTCATAATAATTCCCCGTCCTCCCCAGAACTTTTTGTATCTTTCGTTTCATCGTAGACACATTATAGCACCGGGAAGACGGGGAAAAAAGAAATTTTTGAGTCAAAATCCGACTTTTTTGTGGATAAAATTGTGTGGATAATGTGGATAACTAGCGTTTAAGCAGGTTTTCCCCAATGTTTACAACGTTTCCGGCTCCCATAGTTATCAACACATCTCCCTTCTGGCACTTGTCCAGACAGAAGTTTTCAATCTCTTCAAAGCTTGGGAAATAGTAAGCATCGCATCCTTTTTTCTTTAATTCTTCTGCGATCATCTCAGAAGACATGCCCAGAGTATCTGTCTCACGGGCAGCGTAGATGTCTGCGAGGATCACATGATCGGCATGTGTCAGGGCATCTACAAATTCAGGGAATAATGCTTTGGTACGTGTATAAGTATGTGGCTGGAAGATGCACCATATTTCTTTGTGCGGGTATTCCTTGGCCGCTGTTAAAGTTGCATTGATCTCTGTTGGGTGATGAGCATAATCATCAATGACAGTAACTCCATTAACTTCACCTTTATATTCGAAACGACGGTCTGTGCCGTGGAACGATTTCAGTCCTTCTTTGATCTTGGTAAATGGAACTCCGAGAAGGTCTGCAACGGCAATGGCTGATAATGCATTGGATACATTATGATCTCCATTCACCGATAATGAGATACGGTCGATAAATTCACCGGATTTTACCAGATCGAAAGAGGCCTCTCCCTTCTTATCATGAAGGACATTGGTTGCACTGTAGTCAAGAGAGCTGTCATTACCGTAACGGATCACGCGGCAGTCAAGGTCAGCAGTGATCTCTTCAAGATCAGGAATGTTGTCGTTGATAACAAGTGTTCCATCCTTTGGAAGTAATTTCGCAAAGCGGTGGAAAGAATTACGGATATCAGCCAGGTCTTTGAAGAAATCCAGATGATCTTCGTCAATATTCAGGATTACGCCGATCTTCGGGAAGAAATGCAGGAAACTGTTCGTATATTCACAGGCTTCTGTGACAAAATATTCAGAATTACCTACACGGATGTTACCGCCGATAGCCTTTAAGATGCCGCCGACAGAGATGGTAGGATCCAGTTCTCCGGCAAGTAAAATGTGTGACAGCATAGAAGTTGTCGTTGTCTTGCCGTGGGTACCGGAAATTGCGATCGGTACATCATAGTTGGTCATTAACTGTCCGAGCAGTTCTGCACGGGTCAGCATAGGAAGATTCTGTTTTACAGCTTCTGCGAATTCTTCGTTATCAGGATGAATTGCGGCAGTATATACAACAACATCGATGCCGGAAATAATATTAGAAGCTTTCTGTCCGTAGAATACTTTGGCCCCCAGCTTTTCCAGATGATCTGTGAGGGCGGATTCTTTATTATCAGATCCGGAAATAGTGAAACCTTCTTTTAAAAGTATCTCGGCAAGACCACTCATGCTGATACCGCCGATTCCGATAAAGTGTACGTGTACAGGTTTTTCAAAATTAATTTTATACATAATATACCATCCTTTTTAATAATATAGGTAAAAAGATCATCATAAAAACTACATGTTCTTCATATTATTATAAACATATATCAAAAAAAATCCAAGCCGTAAGTTTTTGTAATAATTTAACAAAAAGTTTGCGAAAATCGAAAAAAAACTGTAAAAATTGTTAGCTGCGTAAGAAGAAGTATGGTATAATAGAAAAAGCAAGACTACTGAGAAGGGGTGATGACATGAGAAAGAAGGAAATGATAGCAATGCTGCTGGCAGGAGGACAGGGCAGCAGACTTGGAGTCCTCACAGCAAAAGTTGCAAAACCTGCCGTTGCATTTGGAGGTAAATATCGCATTATTGACTTTCCACTCAGCAACTGCATTAATTCAGGAATTGATACGGTGGGTGTATTGACCCAGTATCAGCCATTGAGATTGAATGCGCATATAGGAATTGGTATTCCCTGGGATCTTGACAGGAATTACGGAGGAGTAACGGTTCTTCCACCATATGAGAGAAGCGGAAGCAGTGAATGGTATTCCGGAACTGCGAATGCAATTTATCAGAATCTGGATTATATGGAGCAGTTTGATCCGGATTATGTACTGATCTTATCAGGGGATCACATTTATAAAATGGACTATGAAGTAATGCTGGATTATCATAAGGCGAATAACGCAGACGTGACGATTGCGGCAATGCCGGTGCCGATGGAAGAGGCAAGCCGTTTCGGTATTGTTATCGCAGATGAAGATGGAAGGATTCAGGAATTCCAGGAAAAACCTGCGGAACCAAAGAGTAATCTGGCATCTATGGGAATTTATATATTCTCATGGAAAGTCCTGAAGGAAGCGTTGGAGACATTGAAGGACGAGCCTGGTTGTGACTTCGGAAAGCATATCATTCCATATTGTCACAATAAAGGCGAGAGATTATTCGCATATGAATATAACGGTTACTGGAAAGATGTCGGAACACTGGGATCTTACTGGGAAGCCAATATGGAATTGATCGATATCATACCGGAGTTCAATTTATATGAAGAATTCTGGAAGATATATACCAACAGTGAGATTCTGCCGCCACAGTATATTTCGGCACAGTCAGTGATTGAGAGAAGTATTATCTGTAACGGTGCGGAAGTATATGGTGAAGTACATAACAGTATTATCGGATCCGGAGTTATTATAGGAGAAGGATCCGTGATCAGGGATTCTATTATCATGAAAGATACCAGGGTTGGTAAGAATTGTGTCATGGACAAGGCAATCATTGCAGAAAATTGCCTGGTTGGGGATAATACTACATTTGGCATCGGAAGTGATATACCGAACAAATTAAAACCGGCAATTTATTCATTTGGCCTGGTTGCCGTGGGTGAAAAATCTGTAATACCGGATGGGGTGCAGATTGGAAAGAACACTGCTATCAGTGGAGTAACATCCAAAGAAGATTACCCGAATGGAGTACTGGAAAGTGGAGAAACATTGATAAAGGCAGGTGAACGAGCATGAGAGCAGTAGGAATTATTTTAGCAGGTGGTAACAGCAATAAGATGCGTGAACTGACACATAAAAGAGCAGTGGCAGCAATGCCGATCGCCGGAAGTTACAGAGCGATTGACTTTGCACTCAGTAATATGTCAAACTCTCATATTCAGAAGGTGGCAGTTCTGACACAGTACAATGCCCGTTCGTTGAATGAACATCTGAATTCTTCAAAATGGTGGGATTTCGGAAGAAAGCAGGGGGGATTATATGTATTTACCCCGACGATCACCGCAGAGAACGGATACTGGTACCGCGGAACAGCAGACGCAATTTATCAGAATCTGGATTTCTTAAAGAGATGTCACGAACCTTATGTAATCATTACATCCGGTGATGCTGTATATAAGATGGATTATAACAAAGTACTGGAATATCACATTGCAAAGAAAGCGGATATTACAGTGGTATGCAAAGAACTTGGTCCGAACGAAGACGCAAGCCGTTTCGGAACGATCAAGATGAATGATTCGATGCGTATTGAAGAGTTCGAGGAAAAGCCGATGGTGGCACAGTCACAGATTGTATCGACAGGTATCTATGTAATCAGAAGACGCCAGCTGATCGATCTGATTGAACATTGCGCAGAAGATGACAGACATGATTTTGTGACCGATATTCTTATCAGATATAAGAATCTGAAGAAAATCTACGGTTATAAAATAAAAGATTACTGGAGCAACATTTCAACAGTGGATGCATATTATCAGACGAATATGGATTTCCTGAAACCGGAAGTACGTGAGTATTTCTTCCGGACACAGCCGGGTATTTATTCCAAGGTCAGCGACTTGCCGCCGGCAAAATACAACCCGGGATCTATGGTTAAGAACAGCCTTGTGGCGAGTGGAAGTATCATTAATGGTACAGTCGAGAATTCGATTCTTTTCAAGAAGACATTCGTGGGGAACAACTGTGTCATTAAGAATTCCATTATTCTGAATGATGTCTATCTCGGAGACAATGCATATATTGAGAACTGTATTGTAGAAAGCAGGGATACGATCCGGGCAAACACACGCTATGTTGGTGAAAATGGTGTGAAGGTAGTCGTAGAAAAAAATGAGAGGTATGCACTTTAAGAAAAAGCAGTGCAAAGGCTAGAAGAAAGGGGCTAGAACAACATGCAGATTACAGATGTACGAGTACGTAAAGTAGCAAAGGAGGGCAAGCTGAAAGCTGTCGTTTCCATTACCATGGATGAGGAATTTGTGGTACACGATATTAAGGTGATTGAAGGAGAAAAAGGACTCTTTATCGCAATGCCAAGCAAGAAAGCATTGGATGGAGAGTATAGAGATATTGCGCATCCAATCAACTCAGGAACAAGAGAGCGCATTCAGAATATTATCCTTGAGAAATATGAAGAAGCTCTGACTGAGGATGTAGCAGAAGCATAGAGGGCATATGTATCGGCGAAAAAGAGGAGTGGGAATTTCCCGCTCCTCTTTTTAGGATAACTGAATTATGCCGGATCGGCCTCTAATTGAAAATGCATCGCCTTGTGTGTGACCGGATGTTTGAAATCGAGCTTATAAGCACACAATCGGATTGTCTGCCATCCTTTATTGCCGGTAAGCTCCGGGTTATATTTTGTATCTCCGACGATCGGGCATCCAATGGAGGCAAGCTGCACACGGATCTGGTGATGACGTCCGGTGTCCAGATGAATCTCAAGTTCGGTCTCGTGACATTCCTGACTTTGCGAAGACAGAGAGACATCAACAGAGGAAGAGCTGCCGGAAACAATTGAAAACAACCGGCCATGGTCAGGAACAGTATCATAATGCAGCCGTGCAATCTTCGCTCCGTTTTCCTTTGCAGAACAGATTCGGGAAGTGTTCGTCCGGGCATCTTTGACCATATAATCCTCGAGTGTTCCTTCTTTCTCGGAAGGCGCATTGGTGACAAGCGCGCGGTAATATTTCCCGAATCCCTGATTCTGTAACTGCTTATTCAGATCTTTTGCAGCAGCCGGAGTCTTGGCAAAGACAAGGATTCCGGCAACGGGCTGGTCGAGTCTGTGGATGACGGCAAGGTAAGGCTCAGCAGAGCCTGGGGTTCTGGAACCAATGGATTTTGGTGCACCGGATTTTCCAGAAGTGCCGGAAGCTTTCGCCAGATGATTCTTGATCAGGCTGACCATGTCCGGGTAACGGATGCTTTTGCTCTGGGTTGCTATGCCATGTGGTTTGACACAGACGAGGATGTGTGGGTCTTCATATAATATATTTAAAGTAGCCATATACTTCTCCTTTGTTAAGACAAATGATATACTTATTAAATCATGGAGGGGAAAAAACTGCAAGCAGACATTGGCGGAAGCAGAGATAGAGATAATATCTTGACAAAACATATTTCATGGATTAAAATAATTGACAATTCAAAAAAATTTTATGGCGATGAAGGGAATTAGTACATGAGAATCCAGCCGCAGAGAGGATATCATATGGTGTGAGATATCTGCTGTTCATCACATGGAACCGGTCCTGGAGCCACTGCATGAAAGTGCAGCGTGTCAGCCGGCGTTAACGGCCAATGAAGAGAGCTGCGAAAGGGTCGCAGTTAACTAGGGTGGTACCGCCGAGCTTTTCGGTCCCTTTTTCGGGGAGTCGAAAGGCCCGGCGTTTTTTGTGCGATGCATTTAAAAGAGACATTCGCATACAGAAGCAATTGTCAGGTTGTAGAACTCCCGGCAAAAAAATAACGTGGAATAAGGATTTCACCAAAATTGAAAAGGAGAAGAGAAACATGGCAAAGGAAAAATTAGTCAAAAACATTACATCCCGTGACGAAGATTTCGCACAGTGGTACACAGACGTTGTACGTGAAGCAAATCTTTGTGATTATTCAAGCGTAAAAGGATGCATGAACTACTTACCGAACGGTTATGCGATCTGGGAACTGATCCAGGCAGATCTGGACAGACGTTTCAAAGAAACAGGAGTTGAGAATGTATACCTGCCAGTACTGATTCCGGAGTCACTTCTGGAAAAAGAAGCTGATCACGTAGAAGGATTCGCACCGGAAGTTGCATGGGTAACACACGGTGGAATGGAAAGACTGCAGGAAAGATTATGTGTACGCCCTACATCAGAGACATTGTTCTGTGACCTCTGGGCTAAAACAGTAAAATCATACAGAGATCTTCCAAAGGTATGGAACCAGTGGAACTCCGTTCTCCGTTGGGAGAAGACAACAAGACCATTCCTTCGTTCGAGAGAATTCTTATGGCAGGAAGGTCACACACTTCATGCAACATATGAAGAAGCAGAAGAAAGAACAATCCAGATGTGGGAAGTTTATAAGGATTGCTATAAAGAGACAATGGCTATCCCATTCGTAGCAGGAAGAAAGGCAGAACACGAGAAATTCGCCGGAGCAGAAGACACATACACGATCGAAGCACTGATGCATGACGGAAAAGCACTTCAGTCTGCGACAAGCCATTTCTTCGGAAACGGATTCCCGGATGCATTCGGAATCAAATATGTAGATAAGAACAACGAACTGCACAGTGCGTATGAGACATCATGGGGATGGTCAACAAGAAGTATCGGAGCCCTGATCATGGTTCACGGTGACGATGACGGACTGGTACTGCCACCACACGTAGCACCGGTTGAATGTAGAATCATTCCAATCGCCCAGCACAAAGAAGGTGTACTTGACAGATCTTATGCACTGCTTGACGAACTGAAAAAAGCAGGATACAGAGTGAAGATCGATGACTCTGATAAGAGTACAGGATGGAAATTCTCTGAGCAGGAGATCCTTGGTATCCCAACACGTATCGAGATCGGACCAAAGGATATCGAGAAGAACCAGGTTGTTGTTGTACGTCGTGATAACCGTGAAAAGATCGTTGTATCTCTCGATGAGATCGCAGTAAAACTGCGCGAGATCTTAGAGCAGGAGCAGCAGGATATGTACAACAGAGCAGAAGAATTCCTGAACAGCCACATTGATACAGCTACTACAATGGATGAAATGGTTGAGAAGTTCAAAGCCAACCGTGGATTTGTAAAAGCATGCTGGTGTGGAGATCCGGAATGTGAGGGCGAAGTAAAATATCAGACAGGCGGAGCTGCAACAAGATGTCTGATCGAAGATGAAGAGTTTATTTCCGATAAATGTATCTATTGCGGAAAACCTGCGAAACACATGGCTTACTGGGGAAAATCATACTAAGAATAAAGAGTTTATAAGTAATGGACGGTGGATTTTAGGAATCTACCGTCCATTTTTTATCAACAGCCACCGGCAAAAATATGGTATGATATAGAATGTTGATAACGTGGATAAACGGAGGAAATATTTGTGAATAACTTTAATATAAAATTACCGGATGATGTACAGTTTATCATTCATACCTTACAGTTGCATGGATTTGAAGCATACGCAGTCGGAGGATGTGTCAGAGATTCCATCTTTGGCAGAGAACCGGGCGACTGGGATATTACAACATCAGCAATGCCGGAAGAGACAAAGGCATTATTTGACAAAACATTTGATACGGGAATTGAGCATGGAACGATAACCGTACTTTTGAATCATGAGGGATATGAAGTTACGACGTACAGAATCGATGGAAAATACGAAGACAGCAGACATCCGAAAGAAGTCACATTTACAAGAAATCTGAAAGAAGACTTGCTCAGACGAGACTTTACGATCAATGCTATGGCATACAATGACAAGGATGGGATCGTAGATATCTTTGGAGGAATGCAGGATCTGGAAAAGCATATGATCCGCTGTGTGGGAAATGCCAGGGAACGTTTCTCGGAAGATGCGCTCCGGATTTTAAGAGGCGTCAGATTTGCGGCACAGCTTGGATTTGAGATTGATGAGGAGACGAAAGAAGGAATGAAGCTTCTTGCGCCGACACTGGAAAATATCAGTGCGGAGAGGATACAGGTAGAACTGGTGAAGATGCTGACATCTGACCGGCCGGAGCTTATAAGAACTGCTTATGAACTTGGGATTACGAAGGTATTTTTGCCGGAATTTGACCGTATGATGGAGACAAAGCAGGAAACACTGCATCATATGTACACAGTCGGGGAACATACCATTCATGCGATGATGAATGTCCGCAATGATAAGATCTTAAGATTAACAATGTTACTGCATGATACAGGCAAACCGGAATACAAGACGATGGATGAAGACGGTGTGGCGCATTTTAAAATGCATGCATTAGGAAGCGAGCGGATTGCCAAAGAAGTGCTTCGGAGATTAAAGTTCGATAATGATACGCTGCATAAGGTTACAAGACTTGTGCTGAATCATGATTACCGCATGCCGGCCGTGCCGAAAAATGTCAGAAGGGCAATGAATAAGATCGGCGAAGACATTTTCCCATACTATATGGAAGTAAGGAGAGCAGATGTTCTGGCACAAAGTGAGTACCAGAGAGCAGAAAAATTAAAAAACCTCGATGAAGTAGAACAGACATATGCAGAGATTATAGAAAAAGGCCAGTGTGTTTCATTAAAAGAATTAGCTGTGACAGGTAGAGATCTGATCCGGGCGGGAATGAAGCCGGGAAAAGAGATAGGGGAAAAGTTAAACGAATTATTGAACCTTGTGATCGAGAATCCGGAAATGAACACCAAAGAGATCCTGCTGAAATATAGTTTCCCGGATAAAGAAGTATAACAGCAGTGAATATTTTTTATATTTCCCACATACATTTAAAAAGAATATCAAGTGTAAAGCGCGGGGAATATAAATGCAGGAATTTGAACAAAAAATACTGGAACAATATGATATAGAAGTAAGCAGCACCCGCAAAGTCAGGGGTGCTGTTTTATGCGAAACAAATAAGGGATTATTCCTTTTAAAGGAGATTACAACATCTGAGAAGAGAATCCCTGCGTTATGTGAACTTTATACACGGCTTTATGAGCAGGGGTATCATAGGATCGATTATGTGGTCACGAACCGTAACGGCGAATATATATCTGCATTGGATAACGGAGACCGGTACATATTAAAGAAATGTTTTGCCGGACGTGAATGCGACATTAAGAAGACAAGGGAAATATTTGAAGCGGCGGGAAATCTGGCAAAACTACATATCATTATGCGTTATGAACTGGAACATGGGATACCGGAAGGAACCAAAACAGATGAAAAATACAGACGGCATAATCGTGAATTGAAAAAGGTCCGGCAGTTTACAAGAAAAGTTGTTCCCAAGGGTGAGTTTGAATTTGCCTTTTTGAAGCAGTTTGATCAGATGTATCAATGGGCAGAGGCAGCAGTGGAAGAACTGGAGCGGTCGGATTATGAGAAACTGTATGCCGAAGAGATGAAGAAGTCCGGTATGATACATGGAGAGTATAATTATCATAATATCATTATGACAAAAGAAGGAATCGCCACAACCAATTTTGAAAAATTCCGCAGGGACATTCAGGTGGAAGATCTGTATTATTTCCTCAGGAAGGTTCTGGAAAAAAGTGGATGGAAGATCCGCCTGGGTGATGGCATGCTGAATGCCTATTCGGCAATACATCCGCTTACGGAGGGCGAAATGGAATATCTGAAGATCCGTCTGATCTATCCGGAAAAATTCTGGAAAACGGCCAATTCGTATTATTGTACAAATAAAGCATGGATATCGGTAAAAAACATAGAAAAGCTTCAGACTGCGATAAGGCAGACAGATGAGAAAAAAATGTTTTTAAAAGAAGTATTTGGATTTGAACTTTAAAGGTATGGTAAAATAGCGAAAAAGCTTGAAAATACAGGGGAAACGGGGGATTTACCTTGACATTCACAGTGAAAACAGGTATAACAGTACATAAAGGCATGCCATATGACGGGTATGGACGTTGACTTTGTATAAAAAGAATTGAAATCGTGAATTCTAAATGTAAATAAGAGGAGGAACAATCCATGAATAAGACAGAACTGATCGCAGCAATTGCTGACCAGGCAGAATTATCAAAGAAAGACTCTGAAAAAGCTTTAAAAGCTTTTATCGATGTTGTTACAGAAGAATTAAAGAAAGAACATAAAGTACAGGTTGTTGGATTTGGTACTTTCGAAGTAAGCATGAGAGCTGAAAGAGAAGGAAGAAATCCTCAGACAGGCGAGACTATGAAGATTGCTGCATGTAAAGCACCAAAATTCAAAGCTGGTAAAGCATTAAAGGATGCTATCAACGAGTAGTCTGAATGGTAATATTTATAAATGTATTTTATGCCGGAGAGTATCTTGATGCCCTCCGGTTTTTTCAATCGTTATGCGTTCGAAAGAAGCTGCAACCTACAGGCACTGTAGATACCAAAGTATGCAGGAGAATAAAGATATGAGATTAGATAAATTTTTAAAAGTTTCCAGACTGATCAAACGCCGGACCGTAGCTAACGAAGCCTGCGATGCCGGTCGTGTACTGGTGAATGACAAGCCGGCCAAGGCATCGGTAAAGGTAAAACCGGGAGATATCATAGAAATCCAGTTTGGAACAAGAACCGTAAAAGTAGAAGTACTTGATATCAAGGATACGACAAAAAAAGAAGAGGCAGGAGACCTGTTCAAATATTTATAAAATAAATAAAGAGCCTGCGAAAAATCAGCAGATCAGCACAACCTTTCTTAAGTGATCATATGAAAAGTCATAATTTGTGATTTCCGTTCATATGATTAGTAAGAAAGGTTGTGATAGGTTTGGAGACCACAGCAGTACAAAAAAGCCATAAATTGGTATTAAATAACCGAAAAACCGGACTGGTGACCGGAGTGTTGGATGTCCTGTCTTTTAATCTGAATGAGATATTGTTGGAGACGGAGCAGGGAATGCTCATGGTAAAGGGCACGGATCTGCATGTAAACCGGGTGAATCTGGAAAAGGGAGAGATTGATCTGTCCGGCAATATTGAAAGTATCTCTTATTCGGATATACAGTCTCCCGGAAAACAGGCGGAAAGTCTGTTTGGAAAATTGTTTCGCTGAAAAAGCGGAGAGAAATCCGGTGAAATTTATGAAACGGGATGGAAATATGAGATGGGAATAACAAAAGAATTATTTATATTTCTTTCTGCAATATTGTCCGGAGCAATTGTACGTCTTGTATACCGCTGCATAAGCTGTCTGCGAAATGTGATACATCATACGCACTGGATCATTGAGCTGGAAGATCTGGCATACTGGGTCGGAACCGCAATTTTTTTGTTTGTGCAGATTTACTACACAAGTAGTGGTAGTGTAAGGTGGTATTTTGTACTAGGTATTGGGCTTGGAGCATCAGCTATGTCGGTTTTTCTAGTGGCTGTCAGGAAGTGGTATCGAAAAATTGTATGTCCGGGGAGCGGGTTTTTGGATGAAACACTTGAAAAAGGCCGGAAAAAAAGATAGAATAAAGGCAATTAACAGGTGAGTGGAATGACAGAGATGTCAAACAAGGGTGAGTAAAATAAGATGAAAGATGTAAAACAGAGAAACCGCAGAAGACGGCAGTGCAGGCGTTCTCAGGATCATAAGAGAAGTGTGCTGGCGATTAGTGCTGTTGTTCTTTTGCTGACAGTTATGGTGTCTGCGAACAGTATGACGTTAAAGGCGAAGAACAGAGAATATCAGGCGCAGGAGACAGAACTGAAAGAGCAGATCCAGGCAGAAAAAGACCGGTCAAAAGAGATCAAAGAATTAGATAAATATGTCGGAACAGACAAATACGTAGAAGACGTGGCGAAAGAAAAGCTGGGTCTGGTACATAATAATGAGATAATTTTCAAAGCAAAATAAGAGTACTCGGAACAAATGATAAGCTTCAGGAAGAGATTCCTGAAGCTTTTTTCTGTTTATCGGGGAAATAAAAAGAAAAGGTCGAAAGGGGAGCAATAAAGTGGCACGGATAAAAGAACAGGAAATATTTGTGAATCCATATGTGGTGCAGATGGACAAATTTGCGGAGTCTCTGCAGCATCTATCAAAAACATTTTTAAATATGGAACATTATAAAGGAACATTGTCCAAAGAAGAAATTGATGAAATGTTTGACAAAGTAACGGGGAATGTCTGTGCCGGTTGTGAGCGAAAAGAAGTGTGTCTCGGCGAGAGGCGGGAGAAAACATATCAGATGATGTATGAAATCATGTGTGCAGCAGAAGAGTATGGTGCAGAACTGAATATGGAATTGAAAAAAAGACTGAAAAGGCAATGCATGCTTGCGCCGCGTTTCCTAAGGGAAAGTCTGGAAGTGTTTGAAAATGCCAAACAGATATTGATGTGGAATCACAGGATGCTGCAGACAAGAGAAGGATATGCCACACAGCTTACAAGCTTTGCAAAGATGATACAGTATACAACCAGAGAACTGGATGCGGGGATCTTTCAGGATGAATATCTGGAAAAACGTATAAAAACAGCCTTAAAAAAAGAGAATGTAAAGATGTTATCGATTGTATTTTATATGACCCAGCAGGGAAAATATGAGGTACATCTGACGGTAAAAGCGGTTAAGGGACGGGTAATCCTTGCAAAAGATATCGCATTTCTGGTGGGAAAATGTATAGGAAGAACCATGATCCCAAGACAGGGAGAACGACTTGTGATAGGAGGGGAATATGGCACCATTGCATGTGTGGAAGGTGCGAAATTCCAGACGCTTCAGGGGATTGCCCGGATCGGAAAAGGACTGGAGCAGATATCGGGGGATACTTTTCTTATGAAAGATCTGCCGGGAGGCCGCAAAGGAATCGCGCTTTCTGATGGAATGGGATCGGGAGAAGAAGCATTCCGGGACAGTACGATGGTGGTAGAAATGTTAGAAGAACTGTTAGAGGCAGGATTCCCGGTAGAGACGGCGGTGCAGATGATGAATACGGCGCTGGTGATCGGAAGGGAAGAAGTGAAATTCTGCACACTGGATGTATGTCTGTTTGATCTGTATCGTGGAAGCTGTGAATTTGTAAAGGCTGGCGCGGCCGCAACATTTATCAAAAAGAAGGATAAAGTTGAAAAAATTGTATCAACAACACTTCCGATCGGGGTTATACAGAATATTGAGATTGACCGGGAAGTGTGTGATCTGGAATCCGGGGATTATGTGGTCATGGTGACGGACGGAGTTCTGGATGCACTTCCGGCAAAAGAACAGGAAGAACAGATGATAGATATTATTCAAAACACGAATATTGTAAATCCGACAGAGTTTGCAAGAAGCATTCTAAGTGAGGTGTTGAAATATTCGGGAGAAATGCCACTGGATGATATGACGATCCTTGTGATCGGCCTGTGGGGCGTGAGCTGACTTTCCGATAAGTTGACTTTCTATAAGAAATTATATATATTTATCATGATATCGAAACAAATAAAAGAGTTATATATTTCGAAAAAATATGAAAACAAATCAGATAAAAAGGAAGACCGGAATGTATGAACGGGTGAGGGCATATGTGAAAAAATACCATATGCTGCAGGAAAAAGATCATGTAATTGCAGGCGTATCGGGAGGTGCAGACTCCGTATGCCTTCTTTTCATGCTTGTAAAACTTCAAAAGGAAATGCGGTTTGGGTTGACGGTAGTGCATATTCATCACGGACTTCGCGGAGAAAGTGCGGATGCAGATGAGAATTACGTCAGAGCCCTTTGTGAGAAGCTGGATGTTGAACTTCTGACTTTTCATGAAGATGTCGGAAGATATGCGAAAGAACAGAAGCTGACGCTCGAAGAGGCAGGAAGGAATGTCAGAAGACATATATTCGAAGAAGTCTGTCACAGGAAAAACGGAACGAGGATCGCGCTGGCGCATCATCAGAATGACAATGCGGAGACACTTCTGTGGAATTTAAGCCGTGGATGTGGTCTTAAAGGGATCGGCGGGATCAGTCCGGTTGACGGAAAGTATATCCGGCCGCTTCTGGGGGTAAGAAGACAGGAAATCGAAGAATATTTAAAAGAAAATAATATAGACTATTGTACCGATGAGACGAATCTGGAAGACCATTATACAAGGAATCGTCTTAGAAATCATGTGATCCCATACCTGGAACGAGAGATTAATCCAAGAGCTGTTTCACATATGGCGGATACGATGGAGCAAATGCGGACAGTGTGGGCATTTATGGAAGAGGAAGTGGAAAAATGCAGAAAATACTGCGTAAAACCCAAACAAGATAAAGCAGATGGAGTAGTGATCCTGGAAGAGGGTTTCCGAAGTGTAAATGAGACTGTCCGGACGTTTCTGATCCATGAACTGTTGTGCGAAACGGCAGGACGCAAAAAAGATATTGAACAGATCCACGTAAAACTGGTGGAAGAACTGATGGAACATCAGACCGGACGGAAGATTATGCTGCCTTATGAGATGACCGGGGAAAGGTGTTACGAAGGAATCTGGCTTCATAAAGTGAAGGATAAAGAAAAATCCGGAGAAAATTCTAAGCCGCCGGTACAGATGCGCATACTGGAACGAACACCACAAACCAGTGTATTTCCTAAAAAAACCTACACGAAATGGTTTGACTATGATATAATTAAGAGCACTGTAAAAATAAGACATAAGCAGCCTGGAGACTATATTACGATTGACAAAAACGGCAGTACACAGAGCCTGAAAAAGTATTTTGTCAATGTGAAAGTCCCGAGAGAAGACAGGGAGAAGATCTGGCTGGCAGCAGACGGCAGCCACATCCTGTGGATCATCGGATACAGACAGAACCAGGCATATCAGGTTACAGATAAAACCAGAAGAATTCTGGAAATAGAATTTAACGGAGGAGAAGAAGATGGCAGAGAAAGTAAAAGTATTAGTTCCTGAAGAGGATGTTGCAAAGAGAATCAAAGAGCTTGGCGAACAGATCAGCAAAGATTATGCCGGAAAGCAGGTACATCTGATCTGTGTATTGAAGGGTGGCGTATTCTTCATGTGCGAACTGGCGAAGAGAATCACCGTTCCGGTATCAATGGACTTTATGAGTGTCAGCAGCTACGGTGACGGAACGAAGTCAAGCGGTGTTGTTAAGATCGCAAAAGACTTAGATGAGACACTGGAAGGAAAAAATGTACTGATCGTGGAGGATATTATTGACTCCGGAAGAACATTATATTATCTGATGGACATCTTATCTAAGAGAAATCCAAAGAGCATGAAGCTCTGTACGCTTCTGGATAAACCGGAAAGAAGAGTAAAAGATGTAAAAGTAGATTATGTCGGATTCAATATCCCGGACGAATTCGTTGTGGGATATGGACTGGATTACGCCCAGAGATACAGAAATCTTCCATTCATCGGAGTGGTAGAGGGCGTGGAATAAGGCGCGGCATAAGAAAGGAGCCTGAAAATTGAATAATAAGAAAGCGAGAGGGCTGAATGGTGTTGTATTCCTCGTGTTTGTCGTATTTTTGTTCGCAGCACTGTGGTTTACCAATCAGTTCGATCAACGAGAGAAAGAAATTTCCTGGAAGAAATTCCAACAGCTGGTTCAGAACGACAAGATCGAGTCTGTAGAAGTGAATCAGAACAAGAGCGTTCCGACGGGGCGCGTGGAGATTACGCTGAAGGGAGATGACAGTTCCGATAATGTCAGATATCTGTATGTCTCCGATGTAAATGAGATCCAGGATTACCTGAAAGAGCAGAATGTGGATTATACCATGCCGGATATTCCACAGGACAGCTGGGCAGCAACTACATTTCTGCCGGTTATCCTTACACTGGTCGGAGTGTTCCTGATCTTTGGTCTGATGAACCGTCAGGGCGGCGGGGCCAATTCGAAAGCAATGAATTTCGGAAAGAGCCGTGCAAAACTGAGCACAGACCGTGACAAGAAAGTGACATTTGCCCAGGTGGCAGGTCTGGAAGAAGAAAAAGAGGAACTGGAGGAGATCGTTGATTTCCTGAAGTCTCCGAAGAAATATATCCAGGTGGGAGCAAGAATCCCGAAAGGTGTACTGTTAGTAGGCCCTCCGGGAACCGGTAAGACGCTGCTTGCCAAAGCAGTTGCCGGAGAAGCAGGAGTTCCGTTCTTTACGATCTCCGGTTCAGACTTTGTGGAAATGTTCGTTGGTGTCGGAGCTTCCCGTGTCAGAGACTTGTTCGAGGAAGCGAAGAAGAATGCACCGTGTATCATTTTCATCGATGAGATCGATGCAGTTGCAAGACGCCGTGGAACCGGAATGGGCGGCGGACACGATGAGCGTGAGCAGACACTGAACCAGTTGCTGGTAGAGATGGACGGATTCGGCGTCAATGAAGGCATCATTGTGATGGCGGCTACAAACCGTGTGGATATTCTTGACCCTGCAATCTTACGTCCGGGACGATTCGACCGTAAGGTTATGGTCGGAAGACCGGATATTAAGGGCCGTGAAGAGATCCTCAAGGTACATGCGAAGGGGAAACCGTTAAGCGAAGAGATCGATCTGCAGCAGATCGCGCAGACAACGGCAGGATTTACCGGAGCTGATCTTGAAAATCTCTTGAACGAAGCAGCAATTCTGGCTGCAAAGGATAACAGAGTATTCTTAAAACAGGAAGACATAAAAAAAGCATTTGTCAAAGTTGGAATCGGTGCGGAGAAGAAGAGCCGCGTTATTTCCGAAAAAGAGAAGAGAATCACAGCATTCCACGAAGCAGGGCATGCGATCTTGTTCCATGTGCTTCCAGATGTGGGACCTGTATACAGTGTTTCAATCATCCCGACGGGAAGTGCGGGCGGATATACGATGCCGCTTCCGGAAAAGGATGAGATGTTTAATACAAAAGGAAAGATGCTTCAGGATATTACGGTAGCACTTGGCGGACGTGTAGCCGAAGAAGAAGTATTTGATGATATTACAACCGGTGCATCTCAGGATATCAAGCAGGCAACGGGCCTGGCCAAATCCATGGTTACGAAGTTCGGTATGTCAGAGGCAGTCGGACTTATTAACTATGATGATGACAACAATGAGGTGTTCATCGGACGTGATCTGGCGCACACAGCAAGAGGCTACGGAGAGGGCGTGGCGACTGTGATCGACCAGGAAGTAAAGAGAATTATTGATGAATGTTATGACAGAGCAAGACATATCATTAGAAAATATGATGATGTTCTGCATGCATGCGCAGATCTTCTGTTGGAAAAAGAAAAGATTTCCCGGGAAGAATTTGAAGCGCTGTTCCCGGAAGATGTATCAGAAGACTAGAAGAAAGCGTGCTCCTTTCCGAGAGCAAAAAATGAGAGAGGTGTTAGTTATATGAATAAGACGGCTTTATTTTGTGATGGAACAGAAGGATATGTGTATCCCCCTGAACCGAAAGAAAGCGAACTGGTGACATTCCGGTTCCGTACGGCGAAGGATGATGTAGACAGAGTAGGGCTTGTGACATCGGCTGACACATATGTAATGGAAAAAGAATGCACACAGGGAGAGTTTGATTATTATACGTTCGAGACACGTCTGGGGGAAGAGCCGTTCAGATATTGTTTCGAAGTGCAGTCTGGGACAGAAAAATATTATTATGGACGATGTGGAATCTCTCGCGAGATCCTGGAGTACTATAACTTTGTTGTAGTACCCGGATTTTCCACACCGGACTGGGCAAAGGGAGCGGTTATGTATCAGATATTTACAGACCGCTTTTATAACGGAGATAAGTCAAATGATGTAGAGACGAATGAGTATTACTACATTGGGGATTATTCGCAGAGAGTAACGAACTGGGACAAATATCCGGCGAACATGGGTGTAAGAGAGTTCTACGGAGGAGACTTGCAGGGAGTCATGGATAAGCTTGATTATCTGCAGGATCTGGGCGTAGAAGTCGTATATTTTAATCCGTTATTTGTGTCACCGTCCAACCACAAATACGATATCCAGGATTATGATTATATCGATCCGCATTATGGAAAGATCGTAGATGACGGAGGCGAGGTGCTTCCGAATGGTGTGACGGACAACAGTCAGGCAACGAAGTATAAAAAACGCACGACAGGTCTTAAGAACCTGGAAGCAAGTAATGAGTTGTTCATTAAACTGGTGGAGGAATTACATCGCCGTGGAATGAAAGTGATTCTGGACGGCGTGTTCAACCACTGTGGTTCATTCAATAAATGGATGGACCGTGAGAGAATTTACGAAGGTGAAGAGGATTATGAACCGGGTGCTTATGTATCGGCAGACAGTCCGTACAGAAGCTACTTCCGTTTCTTCAAAGAAGGACCGGAGAATTGGCCGTATAATGCCAATTACGATGGCTGGTGGGGACATGATACTCTGCCGAAACTGAATTACGAAGATTCTGTAAAACTGGAAAATTATATCTTATATATCGGACGGAAATGGGTATCGCCGCCGTATAATGTAGATGGATGGCGTCTGGATGTGGCAGCAGACCTGGGACGCAGCAATGAATACAATCACGAGTTCTGGCAGAAATTCCGAAGAGCCGTGAAAGATGCAAATCCGAATGCACTGATCCTTGCCGAACATTACGGCGATCCGAGTGACTGGCTTAAGGGGGATGAGTGGGATACCGTTATGAACTATGATGCGTTCATGGAGCCGGTTACATGGTTCCTGACCGGAATGGAAAAGCATAGTGATGAGGCGAGAGAAGAGCTCCTTGGTAACATCGATAACTTTATCGGTTCGATGGCACATCACATGTCGAACATGCTGACTCCGTCACTTCAGGTGGCGATGAATGAGCTTTCCAACCATGATCATTCCAGATTCTTAACGAGAACGAATCACATGGTTGGCCGTGTGGAACATCTGGGACCGGAAGCTGCGAACGAGTATGTGAATAAAGCGGTTATGCGTGAAGCGGTTGTTATGCAGATGACCTGGGTCGGAGCTCCGACGGTATATTATGGTGATGAGGCTGGTGTCTGTGGATTTACAGATCCGGATAACAGAAGAACCTATCCGTGGGGACATGAAGATCAGGAACTGATCGCATTCCACAAAGAAGCGATCCGCATCCACAAAGAGCATCCGGCACTTAAGACCGGTTCGTTGAAGATCCTTGGCGGAGAGGAAAATATCCTGTCTTATGCGAGATTTAAAGGGCATGACCGGATCATTGTTGTGATCAATAACCGCAGCGAACGTGCGGAAGTAAAAGTTCCTGTATGGGAAGCAGAGATTCCGATAAAATGCCGCATGAAACGTCTGCTATATTCTTACAAAGAAGGATATACAACAGAGTACGAAGAGTATCTGGTAGAAGACGGAGAAGTGGTTGCGAACATGGGACCACATTCGGCACTTGTACTGGGAATGAGAAATGAAGAGGATCATGACTGGCTGTATATTTTGTAGAATGGGTATGGACCGGCTAATAGTGAATTTTGTAAAGAAGATACAAACAGACTAATAGTGAAATAAAGAAAATAAAAAGATTACCGGAAAATGTAGTGCGTTTTCCGGTAATCTTTTTTTACGTTTTTATACAAACATAATAATGTGAGATCTGGTTTCGATAATGCAAAATTATATTATTTTGTAAGAACTTCTACACCATCTTCTTTAATAAGAACCATATATTCAATCTGAGCAGAAAGACCGTCGTCATCCGTATAAACGGTCCATCCGTTGTCTTCATCTACATAGAATTCCGGAGAACCCTGATTGATCATCGGCTCGATCGTGAACATCATACCAGGAACCAGAACCATCTCACTGCCCTTCGGAGTAACATAACTTACGAATGGCTCTTCGTGGAATTCCAGACCGATTCCATGGCCGCCGATCTCCTCTACGACAGAATATCCATTTTCCTGTGCATGTGAATTGATCGCGTAAGCAATGTCTCCAAGATGTCCCCAAGGTTTTGCTGCTTTAAGTCCAAGCTCTACGCATTCTTTTGTAACACGGACAATACGTTCGGCTTCCGGTGATACGTCACCGATCGTGAACATACGGGATGCATCAGAGAAATATCCGTTTAAAATCGTAGACACATCTACGTTGATGATATCTCCATCGATTAGAATCTCATTTTCACTTGGGATACCGTGGCAGATGACGTTGTTGATGGAAGTACATACGCTCTTCGGGAATCCCTCATAATTCAGAGGCGCCGGGATTCCTCCGTGCTCTGTTGTGAAATCATATACAAGTTTGTCAATTTCGGCAGTGCTCATTCCTGCATGAATATGAGCTGCTACATGGTCGAGAACTGCGGTGTTCAGTTCTGCACTTTTTTTGATCATTTCAATCTGTTCCGGTGTCTTCAGTAATGAACGGTCAGGAACGATCTGGCCTTTGGACGCAAGTGTCCACAATTTTATATCTAACTTATCCACAATACTACCTGCTTTCTACACAAATTTTCCACATGTATTATAGCACGTTTTGGAAAAAGAGACAGGGGAATTTTTGTCAATAGGATTGCTGCAAATGAAAAATCCTTTGTCCCTTATTGTCTCCACCATAAAAATAAGTTATAATTTTACTGGTATTGTATACAGAATGTGGATAAACTATTATGGTTCATAGTAATGATAAAGTTATACACAGGCAACATAGAAAGGAGCAGACATATGTTAAGAATAGGAATGCTTACAAGCGGCGGCGACTGTCAGGCACTGAATGCAGCGATGAGAGGCGTCGTAAAGGGGCTTTTTTCAAAACGAGATGATGTAGAGATTTATGGATTTCAAGATGGATATAAAGGTTTGATCTATTCGAACTTTAAGATGCTTACGTCAAAAGACTTTTCGGGGATTCTGACACTTGGTGGAACGATTCTGGGAACATCCAGACAACCGTTCAAGTTAATGAGAGTACCGGATAAGGACGGAATTGACAAAGTAGAGGCAATGAAACATACTTACCACAAGCTGAATCTGGACTGCCTGGTAATCCTTGGGGGAAATGGAACACACAAATCAGCCAATATGCTGAGAGAAGAAGGACTTAATGTGGTAACACTTCCGAAGACGATTGATAACGATCTCTGGGGAACGGACATGACATTCGGATTCCAGAGTGCGGTAGACATTGCAACAGATACAATTGACAGGATCCATACAACAGCAACGTCTCACAGCCGTGTATTTATCGTGGAAGTAATGGGGCACAAAGTAGGATGGGTAACACTTCATGCAGGAATTGCCGGCGGTGCCGATATTATTCTGCTTCCGGAGATGCCATATGACATCAATTCAGTAGTTGAAGCAATTGAAAAGCGCGGCAAAGCAGGAAAGAGATTCACAATTATTGCTGTTGCAGAAGGTGCGATTTCAAAAGAAGATGCAGCGCTTTCAAAGAAGGAATTAAAAGAGAAAAAAGCAAAGAAGAAATACCCTTCTGTTGCATATGAACTTGCTGAGAAGATTCAGGAAAAAACAGATAAAGAAGTAAGAATTACTGTGCCTGGACATACACAGCGAGGCGGCTCTCCGTGTGCATATGACCGTGTGCTTGCAACAAGACTTGGTGCAGAAGCTGCGAGAGCAATTCTGGAAGGTGATTTTGGATGTATGGTAGGAACAAAGAATCAGGAGATTATCCGTGTACCATTGTCAGAAGTTGCCGGAAAATTAAAATATGTAGATCCAAAGGCATCGATCATTAAAGAAGCAAAAACCATCGGTATCAGCTTCGGTGATGAATAAGATACACAGGTTAAGCAGGATCTGCATTTAGACAAGGAGTGTAAAGAATGTCATATACGGCATTATACCGTAAATTCCGTCCGGATGAATTCGAAGATGTAAAAGGACAGGATGCGATCGTCCGGACGCTTAAGAACCAGATCAATGCAGACCGTATCGGACATGCATATCTGTTCTGCGGGACAAGAGGAACCGGTAAGACGACGGTTGCAAAAATATTTGCGAAAGCAGTCAACTGCGAACATCCGGTAGACGGAAGTCCGTGCGGGGAGTGCGCAATGTGCAAGTCGATCGCAGCGGGTACATCGATGAACGTGATCGAGATCGATGCGGCATCGAATAATGGTGTGGATAATATCCGAGAGATCCGTGAAGAAGTCACATACCGTCCGACAGAAGGAAAATATAAAGTATATATCATCGACGAGGTGCATATGCTGTCGATCGGTGCGTTCAATGCATTGTTAAAAACATTGGAAGAACCGCCGGAATATGTTATATTTATTCTTGCGACAACGGAGGCACACAAGATCCCGATTACGATCTTAAGCCGTTGTCAGCGATATGATTTTAAGAGAATTTCCATTGAAACGATCGCAGCAAGACTGCGGGAACTGATTGATAAAGAAGGATGGGACGTAGAAGATAAGGCGGTTCGTTATATTGCGAAGATGGCGGACGGTTCCATGCGAGATTCATTAAGTCTTCTGGATCAGTGTGCCGCGTTCTATATGAATGAGACACTGACATATGATCATGTACTGGAAGTGCTGGGAGCGGTGGATACGGAAGTGTTCAGCCGGCTTTTAAGACAGCTGCTTGCGATGGATGTGCATCAGGTGATCGAAACGGTCGATGAGCTGGTGATGCAGGGAAGAGAATTGTCCCAGCTTGCGGCAGATTTCACATGGTATCTGCGAAATCTCCTTCTGGTGAAGAGTTCGGATAATATGGAAGATGTACTGGATGTGTCGTCTGAAAATCTTGCACTTTTAAAAGAAGAAGCACAGATGATCGACAGCGATACGCTGATCCGTTACATCCGAATTTTCTCAGATCTGACGAATCAGTTAAAATATGCGACCCAGAAGAGGGTACTTCTGGAAGTGACACTGATCAAATTGTGCCGTCCGGCGATGGATCAGAACAAAGATGCATTACTGGACCGCATCCGTGCGATCGAGAAGCAGCTCGAAGAGGGGGCGTGGGAAGCACCGGTCAGAGAACGCATCGTATATGCATCGGATGCAAAAGAGGCGGGAGAACCGAAGCCAAAGCCGGAACTTCCGCAGGCATTGAACGAAGATGTGAAAGCGGTGGCAAAAGATTTCCGGATGATCATCAATGAGGCTTCCCCGATGCTCAGAACCTATCTGAAAAAGGCAAGACTGAGTGCAGGAGAAGGCAACAGGCTTCTGATCGTACTGCCGGATGAACTGAGCGCAAGTGCGGTGGCAACACCGGAACATAAAGAAGAGATCCAGTCACTGATCGAGCAGAAGATTGGCAAAAAAGTAGAGATAGACGTCCGCCAGATGGAGGCGGGACGCAGATTCGAAGATAATTTTGTGGATCTGGAGAATCTGATTAATATGGAAATTACTGTAGAAGACGAATAGGAGGATATTATCATGGCAAAAAGAGGTGGATTCCCAGGCGGCGGAATGCCGGGAAATATGGCAAATCTGATGAAACAGGCACAGAAGATGCAGCGTCAGATGGAAGAACAGGCAAAGGAAATGGAGACAAAAGAATTCAGTGCAACTGCAGGCGGCGGTGCTGTTGAAGTTACTGTTTCCGGAAGCAAGAAGATCTTAAAAGTAAAACTGGATGAAGAAGTTGTAGATCCGGATGATGTAGAGATGCTGGAAGATCTGCTTGTGGCAGCAGTCAACGAAGCATTGGAGAAAGTAGACGCAGAGACAACTTCTGCAATGTCTAAGTTCACCGGCGGCATGGGCGGCGGAATGCCGGGATTATTCTAGGAGAAATTTAAGGAGAAGGTTCCGGGAGAATTATTCTTACAGGGAGTTAAAAACTATGGATTATTACAGTAATCAGATGAGCAAACTGATCGAGGAACTGTCATGTCTTCCGGGAATCGGAGCAAAATCTGCGGCAAGACTTGCATTTCATCTGATCCATATGCCGGTTGATGATGTAAAGAGACTGGCTTCTACAATGGTGGAAGCCAGAGAGAACATAAAATATTGCAAAGAATGTTATACACTGACGGATCAGGAACTGTGTCCGATCTGCAGCAACAGTAATCGTGATCACCAGACGATCATGGTAGTGGAGAATACGAGAGACCTTGCGGCATACGAAAAGACCGGAAAATATAACGGTGTATACCACGTGCTTCACGGAGCAATCTCTCCGATGCTTGGTATCGGTCCGGAAGATATCAAACTGAAGGAACTGATCGAACGTCTGCAGGGAGATGTGAAAGAAGTGATTATTGCCACGAACTCAAGCCTGGAAGGTGAGACGACAGCAATGTATATCAGTAAGCTGATCAAACCGACGGGAATTAAGGTGAGCAGGATTGCAAGTGGTGTTCCGGTTGGAGGAGATCTGGAGTATATCGATGAAGTGACACTTCTACGGGCACTTGAAGGAAGGACAGAGCTGTAGCCCTGTCCCCTTTTTTACTTATCATGCGTTTGAAAAAGCAGCCAGTTGCCAAAGCAATCGTAATGAGTTGTCAGGTTCAGCAGAGTTTTGACAGTCGGCATTGGAGGTGAGATAAATGAAGAAAAAGGTTACATCAACGGATATTGCACATGCTGCCGGGGTATCACAGTCCACAGTTTCCATGATCCTGAACAAAAAGTACGATGTATCATTTGCAAAAGATACTGTGGAAAGAGTGGAAAATGCGGCAAAAGAACTGGGATATGTCCCGCCGAAGCGGAAAACGAGAAAAGGAACAAAACGGGAGAAGCTTCTTGTTGTATTCTGCCCAAACCTGACGAATCCGTATTATGTTATGCTGCTTCAGGGGATTGAGGCACATGCGAAAGAAAAAGGTTTCGGCCTTTTTGTATGCAATACGCAGAGAGATCTCAGGATGGAAGAGCGCTATCTGAAAATGATGTGGCAGTTAAGACCGCTTGGAATTATCTATACCTGTAATCCGAGCCATTGCTTTATGGAACTTGTGGGAGAAATTGCAGAACAGATACCGGTTGCGATCGTCAATAACCAGAATGAAAAGATGAATGTAGATGCGGTGGAACTTGACAATTCCAAGCTTGGAAGAGTCATGGCGAAACATCTGCTGGAACTGGGACACAGGAAAGTTGCATATATAGCACCGCCGCTTACGGCAAGGCAGAAGCAGCGTTCGAAGCGGGTAGAGGGCTTCCTGAAAGAATATGAGAAAGTCGGACTGCGTGACCAGGTGATCATAAAAGCGGCAAAAGAAGAAATCGATCTGGATGTGGCGCATATTGATTCGGAGTACAAGATCGGGTATGAGCTGACGAAAGAATTGTTGAAGGAAACGACGGATGTGACAGCAATCGTCGGACTGAATGATATGATCGCATTTGGAATCATGGATGCACTTCATGAAGCAAAGATAAAGGTGCCGACCGATGTGTCCGTGATGGGGTGTGACAACACCTTGTTTGCAAGAATGCATAACATGAATCTGACGACCATCGAACATTTTGTGACTTTCAAAGGAAGAGATGCATGTGATATAATAATGAAGAAGATAGCCACACATCATTCGACGAATACAGGTGCGGTTCCGATCAGTACATATCATGTGGAGTATGAGCCGCAATTAATCGTCCGGGGGACGACAACGTATGCGAAAAATGCCCGAAAAAAGAAAAATTAATTCTTTTGCGAAAATTATTATTAATAAATTCGAGATTTTACAAAACAAAAATGCATGTTAAATTTAAATAATCCCATAAAATGCGTGAAAATCGTTAATGAAATGAAAAAATTAAAAAAATATCGTTAACATTTCTACAAAAAAATATGCGAAATTCAATTAATAATTTTATAATATTAACAGAAAAAATTACTAATAAAAAATCAAAGCTATTGACCAGAGCTCCTTAAATAGAGTATAATTCAACCAAACGATAACAAGGGAATGGTGAACAGATTTCACCGGTTTTAAGGAGGAAGAATAACATGAAATTTTTCATTGACACAGCGAACGTAGAAGATATTAAGAAAGCAAATGACATGGGAGTTATCTGTGGAGTAACAACAAACCCATCTCTGATCGCAAAAGAAGGTAAAGTATTCGAAGAAGTTATTGCTGAGATCGCTTCTATCGTAGACGGACCAATCAGTGGAGAAGTAAAGGCAACAACAACAGATGCTGAAGGCATGATCGCTGAAGGAAGAGAGATTGCTAAGATCCATCCTAACATGGTAGTTAAGATCCCTATGACAGTAGAAGGATTAAAAGCAGTAAAAGTTCTTACAGCTGAAGGAATCAAGACAAACGTAACACTGATCTTCAATGCGAACCAGGCACTTCTTGCAGCAAGAGCCGGCGCTACATATGTATCACCATTCCTTGGACGTCTGGACGATATCTCTACAAGAGGAGTAGACTTAATCTCAGAGATCGCACAGATCTTCGAAGTTGCAGGAATCGATACAGAGATCATCGCAGCAAGCGTACGTAACCCAATCCACGTAACAGACTGTGCATTAGCAGGTGCTGATATCGCAACTGTACCTTACAAAGTAATCGAGCAGATGACACATCATCCATTAACAGATGCAGGAATCGAGAAATTCCAGGCTGATTACAAAGCAGTATTCGGAGAATAAGAATAAGTAAAGCTATCATATAAATGATTCAGGAGGAACAACATGAACAAATTAGAGCTTATGAAGACAGCCAACGAAGTCCGCAAGGGCATCGTTACTGCAGTTCACAGTGCAAAATCCGGACATCCGGGTGGATCACTGTCAGCAGCAGACATTTATACATATCTGTATTTTGAAGAGATGAATATCGATCCTAAGGATCCTAAGAAAGCAGACCGTGACCGTTTTGTATTATCAAAAGGACACACAGCACCAGGATATTATTCAACACTGGCACACAGAGGATTCTTCCCGGTTGAAGATCTGACAACTCTTCGTAAAGTTGGATCATACCTTCAGGGACATCCGGATATGAAACACATCCCAGGTGTTGATATGTCAAGTGGATCTCTTGGACAGGGCATCTCAGCTGCAGTAGGAATGGCTATTTCTGCTAAGCTTTCAAATGATGATTACAGAGTATACACACTTCTCGGAGACGGTGAGATCCAGGAAGGACAGGTATGGGAAGCTTCTATGTTAGCAGGACACAGAAAGCTGGACAACCTGGTAGTGATCGTTGACAATAACAACCTTCAGATTGATGGAAAGATTACAGACGTTAACTCTCCATATCCGATCGATAAGAAATTCGAGGCATTTAACTTCCATGTGATCAATATTGATGGAAATGACTTTGACCAGATCGAAGCAGCTTTCAAAGAGGCTCGCAATACAAAGGGAATGCCAACTGCAATTATTGCAAAGACAATCAAAGGAAAAGGAGTTTCCTTCATGGAAGACCAGGCCGGATGGCATGGAAAAGCTCCTAACGATGAGCAGTATGCACAGGCAATGGAAGAATTAGAGAAAGCAGGTGAAGCATTATGTCAGAAGTAAAGAAAATCGCAACAAGAGAAAGCTACGGTAATGCTTTAGTAGAATTAGGAAAAGAACATGAAGATCTGGTAGTATTAGACGCTGACCTTGCAGAAGCTACCAAGACAGGAATGTTCAAGAAAGTTTTCCCGGAACGTCACATTGACTGTGGAATCGCTGAGTGTAACATGATTGGAGTTGCAGCAGGTATCGCTGCTACAGGAAAAGTTCCATTTGCAAGTTCATTTGCTATGTTTGCAGCAGGACGTGCATTTGAGCAGGTTCGTAACTCAGTTGGATATCCAAAATTAAATGTTAAGATCGGTGCTACACATGCCGGAATCTCTGTCGGAGAAGATGGAGCTACACATCAGTGTAACGAAGATATCGCTCTTATGAGAACAATCCCGGGAATGATCGTAATCAATCCTTCCGATGATGTAGAAGCAAAAGCAGCTGTAAAAGCAGCTTATGAGCATGTAGGACCTGTATATCTCCGTTTCGGAAGACTTGCAGTTCCGGTTATCAATGATAACGCAGATTACAAATTCGAGATTGGTAAAGCCATTACACTTCGTGAAGGTACAGATGTGACAATCATCGCAACAGGTCTTGAAGTATCTGAATCCCTCGCAGCAGCAGAGAAGCTTGCAGCAGACGGAATCAGTGCAGAAGTAATCAACATGCACACAATCAAACCACTGGATGAAGCAGCAGTTGTTGCAGCAGCGGCTAAGACAGGAAAGATCGTAACAGTAGAAGAACATTCTGTTATCGGTGGACTTGGAAGTGCAGTATGCGACGTAGTTGCAGAGAAAGCACCAGCTAAGGTAATGAAGATTGGTGTAAATGACACATTTGGTGAGTCTGGTCCGGCTGTAGAACTGATTAAGAAATATGGTCTTGATGCAGACAGCATTTATGCAAAAGTAAAAGAATTCGTGAAATAATTAATAAAGAACGGATAGCCAGAGGCTGCCATTCTGACGAAAAAATTTCGTTGGATGGCAGCCTTTTTTGATTGCCATACGTTCGGAAGAAGCTGCCGGTGGCAGGCTCTGGAGATACTTAAGTATGTAAGAGAAGCTGCTGTTGACAGGTCCTGGAGATGACAAAATATACAGTAAAGCTGATATCTGCAAGGGGCAAACCCAGGTTGACCGAGTTTGAATATATGATAGGGAAAAGTGAAAAAACATTTGAATCAGTCATAATTACACTTCTTTTGTGCATATCCAACCAAAAACAACCAGAATATTTGTGAAATAACATGATTGAAATTGACTGAGTTTGACGGTATAATGAATTCAACAAGTTGAAAGGGGTAAGAAATATGATTTATACAGTTACGTTTAATCCATCGCTGGATTACATCGTTTCAGTGGATGATTTTAAACTCGGACTTACAAACCGTACAAGCTCAGAACTCATGCTTCCAGGTGGAAAGGGAATCAACGTTTCTATCGTACTTAAGAATCTTGGAATTGAAAGTACAGCACTTGGGTTCATGGCAGGATTTACGGGAAAAGAAATAGCAAGAAGACTGGAAGAAGACGGAGTGACATCTGATTTCATCCAGATTGAAGAAGGAATATCAAGAATCAATTTAAAGCTGAAATCAATCGACGGAACAGAGATCAACGGAAGTGGTCCTGAGATTCCAAAAGACAAAGTAGAAGAACTGATGGACCGTCTGAATACGATGAAAGAAGGAGATATCTTATTCCTTGCGGGAAGTATCCCGGCGTCTATGCCGGATGATATCTACAGCCGGATCATGAAAGAGCTGAAAGATAAGGGAGTTATGATCGTCGTAGATGCGACAAGAGATCTCCTGATGAACGTTCTTAAGTATCATCCATTCCTGATCAAGCCAAATAATCACGAACTTGGTGAGATTTTCGGAGTGACTCTTAAGACAAGAGAAGAAGTCATTCCTTACGGAAGAAAGCTTCAGGAAAAAGGAGCGAGAAATGTACTGATCTCCATGGCGGGTGAAGGAGCGGTACTGATCGCAGAGAACGGAGAGGTCTACAGCTCACCGGCACCGAAAGGCACACTGGTCAATGGTGTAGGAGCCGGAGATTCCATGGTAGCAGGATTTATGGCAGGCTGGATGGAAAAGCAGGATTATGAGCATGCTTTCCATATGGGAGTCGCAACCGGAAGTGCGAGTGCATTTTCCGAATATCTGGCAACCAGACCGGAAGTAGAAGAAGTATATAAGCAGCTGGTGTAAGGCATAAAAGAGAGAAGTGTTGCAAAGAAAATATATTTATCAACAGGAGGGAAAATCATATGAGAATCACAGATTTGCTGGATGCAAGAAGTATTCTTTTGGATGCATCGCCAAAGAGCAAGAGCGAAGCGCTCGACCAGATCGTTGATCTCATGGTAAAGAGCGAAAAGATCAATGACAAAGAAGCATATAGAAAGCAGGTATATGCAAGAGAAGAAGAAAGTACCACAGGAATCGGCGAGGGAATTGCAATTCCACACGGAAAATGCGATGCAGTAACCAAACCGGGACTGGCAGCAATGGTAGTAAAGGACGGTGTGGATTTTGATTCACTGGACGGCGAACCGGTAACATTAATGTTCCTGATCGCAGCACCGAATACAGAAGATAACATTCATCTGGACGTATTAAGTAAATTATCTGTTCTTCTGATGAATGAAGAATTTACAGAATCCTTAAGAAATGCAAAGACAGTTGAAGAATTCATGAACATTATCAATGATGCGGACGAAAAAGAAGCAGGTATTGATGAGAGACTTGCAGGAGCAGATGAAGAAAGCACAGCAGAAGAGACAACCGGAAAAGTAAAGATTCTTGCAGTTACATCCTGCCCGACAGGAATTGCGCACACATATATGGCCGCAGAAGGAATTGAAAAAGCAGCCAAAGCAAAGGAATGTGCAGTCAAGGTAGAGACAAGAGGTTCCGGCGGAGCAAAAAATGTCCTGACGGCCAAAGAGATTGAAGAGGCAGACGGAATCATCGTAGCAGCCGATGCGCAGGTACCGTTGGACCGTTTTGATGGAAAGAAAGTAATTATCTGCCAGGTATCGGATGGTATCAGTAAAGCAGATGAACTGGTAGACCGTGTGATTAACGGAGATGTCCCTGTATATCATGCAGCAAACGGAGCAGAAGTAAAGGAAAGCAACAGCGGCAAATCAAGTGGAATCGGACATCGGATCTATACACAGCTTATGAATGGAGTATCACATATGCTTCCGTTCGTAGTAGGTGGAGGTATCCTGATCGCACTTGCATTCCTGATTGACGGACTCTGTGTAGATATGAATGCATTATCAGCAGCAGACAGAGGTAACTTCGGCACGATCACACCGGTAGCGGCACAGCTTAAGACAATTGGCAATCTTGCATTTGGACTGATGCTTCCGGTACTGGCTGGCTATATCGGCGAAGCGATCGGTGACAGACCGGCACTTGCAGTTGGTTTTGTAGGCGGACTTATGGCAGCAAATGGAAAATCAGGATTCCTTGGAGCACTGGTAGCAGGTTTTGTATCTGGATATCTGATTCTCCTTCTTAGAAAATTATGTGATAAACTTCCGGAAGCACTTGAGAAAATTGCACCGGTACTGATCTATCCGGTATTTGGAATCCTGGGAATCGGTCTCCTTATGAACTTTGCAGTAGAACCGATCATGGGTGCGATCAACACAGCACTGAACAATGGACTGACAGGAATGGGCGGCTCAAGTAAGATCGTGCTTGGACTGATCCTTGGCGGAATGATGGCAATCGATATGGGAGGCCCGTTCAACAAAGCAGCATATGTATTCGGTACAGCGGCAATCGCAGCAGGAAACTATGACATCATGGCAGCGGTTATGATCGGAGGAATGACGCCTCCATGTGCGATCGCCCTTGCAACATTATTATTTAAGAACAAATTTACAAAATCCGAAAGAGAAGCAGGACCGACCAACTTTGTTATGGGACTTGCATTTATCACAGAAGGAGCGATCCCATATGCGGCAGCTGATCCGCTTCATGTACTTCCATCCTGCATTGTAGGTTCTGCAGTAGCCGGAGCACTGTCTATGGCATTTGGATGTACACTGATGGCACCACACGGTGGAATCTTCGTGTTCCCTGTAGTAGGAAATGCGCTGATGTATCTGGTGGCACTGGTAGTAGGAACTGTAATCTCAGCAGTATTACTTGGAGTGCTGAAAAAGAAAGTCGCTTAGGAAATAAATGTTAAAATACAGGTTTGCCAGTAGAAATATTGACAGACCTGTAAAAAATGAATAGAATGAAAATCACAAAATGTAATATTTATGGAGGTATGAAAATGAAAGAATTTAAGTATGTAATCACAGATAACGAAGGAATCCACGCTCGTCCGGCAGGAGAGTTAGTTAAACTTGCAAAATCTTTCGAAGCATCAGTAATGATCGAAAAAGAAGGAAAGAAAGCTGACTGCAAGAAGATCTTCGGTCTTATGGGTCTTGGAGCAAAGAAAGGTCATGAAGTAACATTCACATTTGAAGGTGCTGATGAAGAAGCAGCATGTGAAGCAGTAAGTAAATTCATGCAGGAGAACCTGTAGGAGGTCATATGCTTACAGAACAGCGTTATGAACAGATATTGAAGCTTCTTGAAAAAGAGGGCAGCATTACCGTAACGGAAGTAAAAGAACTTCTGAATATATCGGAATCGACCGTGCGAAGAGATATCACAGCACTTCATAATGCAGGAAAACTGGTGAAAGTGTTTGGCGGTGCGGTTGCATCGGATCACGTAGTGACGCCACAGGAGCCTACAGTGGCACAGAAAATTACAGTTCATGTATCGGAAAAGCAGCGTATAGCAGAATATGCGGCTGGGTTGATTGGACAGGGAGAGTTCATATATCTGGATGCAGGAACGACAACCGGATATATGCTGGAGTTCTTCTGTGATAAGGATGTAACTGTTGTTACGAATGCTGTTGCGCACGCACAGCGGTTGGCCAAAGCAGGCGTAAAAGTCCGGCTGGTAGGAGGAGAACTGAAAAGTTCGACGGAAGCTGTTGTGGGAAGTGAAGCGATGCAGACGCTTAGAAAATACCATTTTACGAAAGGTTTCTTTGGAACCAATGGCGTGACTAAGAAAGCCGGATTTACGACACCGGATGCGAATGAAGCTATGGTGAAGAAAACCGCAATAGAACAATGCCAGAAAAAATATGTATTATGTGACCATTCTAAATTCGGAGAGGTCAGTTCAGTAACTTTCCTGGCATTTACAGGTGCAGATGTGATCACGGATCGTATCGCAGAAGGATATCAGGATTGCGGGAATATTGTGGTTATAGAATAAACGAATAAGACGATAGAGAGATAGGAATACTTTTGGGTATTTCTATCTTTTTTTACATTTATAACAGAGGTCTTTAGCTCCTTTTTACGAAGTATGTCGAGAAACAAAAAAGCGTATCGGATATTTTTTCGGACAAGTCCCATCAACTGATAAAATATGCATTCCCTATATGTTATCATATGCGAAAATAATTGCAGCATGGTTGTAAAACGCAGTGTTAATATAACCGGACCGCAATTTAAAATAGTTAAAATGAGGTGAATGTATCATGGAAAGACAACTTCCGAAAAATGTAAGACAGATAGGAAATGTAAGTGACAATCCAAAGATATACGTAGAAGATTACGTGGATACATATTTGAATCAGCTGCGGGAGAAAGCCAGAGAACAACCGGTCGGGGTGATACTTACGGGAGAACTGCTGAAACTTGAGGATGAAAATGCAGTATTTGTATCCGGTGCGGTTCAGATGAAAGAAGTAAAGACAAATGGAAATGATATAGAAATTACAGATGAGATAATGAAAGAGGCAAAAGAAGAAGCTGCCCGGTTTTTCCCGGAATGCCGGATCGTTGGATGGGGGATCATTGAAGATGGCAGTCCGATGAGTCGTAACAGAGAAATTAAACGGATCCAGGAAAAAGAGTTCGCAGAAGAATGGAATCTGTTCTTGTGGAAAAATGCGAGGGAACAGGAAGAAGTCTTCTATGCATACAAATTCGGAGAAATTATGCAGATGGGAGGACATTATATTTATTATGAGAAAAATCCGGAGATGCAGAACTACATGATCAATACAAGAAGAGAGAACGGGGTGACTCCCAGTGAGGTGGTTGAGGATCGAGCTGCAAAGGATTTTCGTAGTGCAGTGAGAGAAAAAATGGAATATAAAGAACAGCATCAAAGTTCAAAATTTGCTTATATAACCAGTGCACTTCTGGTGTTGATTGTGCTGGTGATCGGAATTACAACAGTAAATAATTTTGACAAAATGAAGTCGGTACAGACATCGCTGGAAAATCTTTCAAAAAGCATGGAAAACGGACAGACAGAAGAAGATACAAAAACAACAACAGCGGCCGAGGCTAAAGAGGGAGCAAAAGAAGTATCCGGTACAGTGAAAAAATCAGAAGAGGCAAAGGTCTCTAAGGAGGAAGAAAGCCAATTGACAGATAAGGATTATTATGTTGTGCAGAAAGGAGAAACACTGGCGGGGATCAGTAAGAAATTATATGGAGATACTTCGCATGTAAAGGCGATATGCAAAATGAATGGATTATCGGATGGCAACCTGATCTATATCGGACAAAAATTGTTACTCCCATAAATGGGAAATGTGTTATACTAAGGTACACAGTATCAGAAGAAACGTTGAAAGGATGACCGATGGATGAAACGCAGGAAGAATAGCAATCTCCATGTTGTGAGAGAGCCGGAAGATCCGACAGATAAGATTATCGAAGAGATTATGGATGAATTAAACAGCGAAGATGGAGTGACAGAAAAGGAGATTCAGGAAGAACTGGCCAGAAGGAAAAGAAAAAAACAAAAAAAAATAGGGATTGTGATTGCGGTCATAGCAATTGCTGCGATATTGGTGTATCTGCTGATTAATCTCCAGACATATACGAAAGTACGGGTCAGTGATACGTATGTAGGAGAAGGAGCAGCAGATAATAATTATGTTCAGTTCCTGGATGGTGTATTAAAATACAGTAAAGACGGAATCTCTTATCTGAATCAATCAGGAAAAGAAAAATGGAACCAGTCATATCAGATAAAGAATCCGATGATAGATGTCAGCGACAAGTCGGCAGCAGTAGCTGATAAAGAAGGAAATGACATTTTGATCCTGCAGGAGGATGGCCTGAAAGGTGAAGTGCATACGACAATGCCGATAGAGAAGGTAAGCGTATCAGAGCAGGGAATTGTCAGTGCCATATTGAAGAATGACACATCAATGAAAGTAATCTGTTATGACACTGCAGGAAATGTTCTGGTGGAACATAAGACATCTCTGGCTGGGACAGGTTATCCGGTGGACGTAGCATTATCTGCAAACGGTGAAGTGATGCAGGTTGTGTATCTTTACACGCAGAATGGACAGATGGTGTCAAGATTATATTATTATAACTTCGGGAAAGCCGGAAAGGATGAAGCCGATCATAAAGTATCCGGTAAGAATTATAAGAATACGATACTGGCCTCCGGATTTTTCATGGATGCAGATACATCCGTGGCAATCGGTGATGACTGTATGGCCATCTATAGCGGAAAAGAAGTTCCGAAACAGTCCGTAAAGATAAAGATGGACAAAGAGATCAAAAGTGTATTTCATAATGAAAAATATATTGGTATGATCTTGAAAAACCAGGGTAAAGGCGGATATGAACTGCGCCTTTATAATAAAAGCGGAAAAGTTGTTCTGTCAAAAGAATTTAAAGGCGATTACAGTCACGTAAAACTTTGTGGAAACCAGGTTATTATGTACGATGGAAAAAACTGCAGTATATTTATGAAGAATGGAATACAGAAATTTAAAGGCAGGATGGATAATAATATATTGGAAATGTTCCCGGTTGGCGGAGTGAATCAATATATTGTGTTAAGTGCAAATGGAATGGAAAAGGTCCGTCTTGTAAAATAAGGAGAAACTATGAATTGGTTGGAAATATCCATAGGGATTATTTTTCTTATATGTATCATAACGGGACTGATAAGAGGTGCAGTCCGTATCATAGTGTCGCTTGTAGCGACGATAGTGACACTTGTGATCGTATTCTTTGCGACGCCGTATGTATCGCAGACAATCGAAAAATATACCCCGCTGGATGATATGATAAGACAGAAAGTAGTAAGTACAATGGCAGATGCAGCGACATCGGCGGTCAGTGGTGGAGACTCTTATTCAGACAAGGGCGGCCTTACGGAAGAAGCAGTAAAAAAGGTACTTAAGGCAGCAGGAGTCAGTGAAGAAAAATTGGAAAGTTACGGTATCTCTATAGCAGATATTGTAAGTGGTAAAGTCAGCAGTGATGATCTTGCAAAGTATGGAATTTCGGCAAATGTACTGGATGGATTAAAAAATAGTGGGAATGAATCGGTGGAAAATGCAATTGAGAACGCAGATATACCGGAGAGTCTGCAGGAGACATTGATCAAGTCGGCTGATATACCGGCGGCATTTAAAAATCTGCTGTTAAAGAATAATAATAAAGCAACCTACCAGAAACTGGGGGTTACAACTTTTGCACAATATGTAGGTGCGTACATTGCAAAACAGGTGATCAATATTATTGCATTCATTTTAACATTTATAGTGGTCACGATTATTTTGAGAGCAGTTGTGTTTGCACTGGATATTGTAACAGAACTTCCGGGAGTCGGAGCGTTGAATCATCTGGCGGGAGGACTGTTCGGAATGGGGATTGCGTTAGTTATTGTCTGGATTATATTTATGGTGATCACATTAATGTATACAACAGATATCGGAAAAGAAATTTACAGAATGGTAGAAGATAATACATTGCTGAAATTAATATATGATGGAAATCCGATTATGAAACTGGCGACAGGAGTGAAATATTAAAAAATGTAAAAGGGTTCGGGAAGATTATTTCCGGACTCTTTTTTTAGTACCATACATTTGTAAGAAGCTGCCAGTGACAGGTTCTTTTGTATGCTATGATATGTCATAAAGTATCATTTTGTGAAAATGTCCATAAGAGCCCGATAAATTAAACTTGAATTGTCTAAATTGTCTGAATTGCAGAAAATATAAAAACAATCTTGACAATTCAAACCCCCTTGTGGTATATTAATCTAGCTGTCGCGTTAGACAAGGCCGTGAGGTAACAGAGTCGAAGCAGAAGACGGCGCTAACTGATTGGAAAACAGCAGGTAATGCTGAATGGTAATCAGAAATCTTCAGGAATTGCTCCTGAAAAAAAGAATAAAATAACAGTTGACAAACACAACTGATTATGATATTC
>ENA-OQHR01000025-OQHR01000025.1-human-gut-metagenome-genome-assembly--contig:-NODE-25-length-139159-cov-12.671309_pt1 | contig 139159 bp, 139 predicted proteins | sample MGYA00242566_ERZ504725 | MGnify/ENA primary metagenome ERZ504725 (study PRJEB26092, sample SAMD00036217) | human gut metagenome | host: Homo sapiens | study: EMG produced TPA metagenomics assembly... | reverse complement strand
GACGTGCTTGCCAAGGCCACCGGCACCACCGCTCCGGCCGCGCTGCGCGGTCTTGAGACCGCCGACGTGCGTTTCGACCATGTCGTTGACATCGACGGTATGGAAGGTTTTGTCGAGCAGGCCGCCAAAGCTCTGTAAAAACTCTGTAAGCGAAGCATACTTTCACATCGTTAAAGCCATCTCCATCGGCCGTCCGCAATATGTGGACGGCCGTTTTTCGTCAAGGCTGCTACAGTTGCATGCTCGGAGGCGAACGAGCATGACAGCACCAACGATACCCGCATCTGAATCGGTACGACAGAAGCAACCGGCACAACAATCGAACCAGCCCGAACAGCCCCGGCGTAAGCATGATCGTCTCATCACCCGTGATATGGCGTTGGTCATGCTTGCGACGTTCTGTTTCATGTCGAGCAATATGCTTGCCAATCCGATCGTTGCCGGATATGCGGAATCGTTGGGCGCGGACGGCATGCTGATGGGTGCGGTGGCCGGGTCGATGAGTTTCATCTCACTGTTCTGCCGCCCTATCGCAGGCAATCTTTCCGACAAAACCAGCAAGCGCACGCTTGTGGCGGTTGGCACGGTGCTCTATTTCGCCGCCGGACTGCTGTACTATTTCGCAAACTCCCCCATCATGCTCATCATGGCTCGCGTGATCAACGGCGTTGGTTTCGCATGCTGCTCGGTCTGCCTGGCCACGTGGATGTCGCTTTTGCTGCCGATCCGGCATATGGGTGCCGGCATGGGATTGTATGGCACGATGAACGCGCTGGCTATGGCGGTCGGACCGGCATTGGGTATTCGCGCGCAAAAATACATCGGTTATCGTCTGACGTTTTTGAGTTCGCTGGTGCTGGCGGTGATCATGCTGATCGCCACACTGATGGTGAAGAATGGCGGACAACCGGTACGCAAAAAGCAGACTTCCATAACGGAGAATCCCTCCACTGCCGTAGACATTGACGGTTCTGCTAGCGCAACCAAAAAGCATCGTTTTTCGATCCGTTCGATTCTGGAACCGCGTGTGGTGCCGTTGTCGCTGACGTTCATGATGTTTGCGATAGCGTATTTCGCAAATCAGTCCTTCATCGTGAATTATGTTCAGTCTCGTCATCTGCCGGTATCGTCCGACCTGTTTTTCATGTTTTACGCGGTCGCGTTATTGGTGTTGCGACTGGGCTTGCGCGACCTGTTCGACAGCAAGGGCTTCTGTTTCTGGCTGACGGTCTGCTCGTTGGGCATGCTGGCGATGCTCGCATGCATGACGTTCCTGTTCAATGATTGGATGCTGTTGTTGGCTGCGATTTTCACCGCTGTCGGCTACGGTCTGATGAGTTCAGTCACGCAGGCGCAGGCCGTGGTAATCGCAGGCCGCGAGCGCAGTGGCATTGCGAATAGTACGTATTATGCGGGTATTGATTTGGGTATGTCGGTTGGTCCGTTTGTGGGTGGTTTGGTGTATGGGCGTTTGTCTGCTGTGTGGTTTTATCCGGTGTTTATGTTGGCGATGCCTGTTGCTTGGTTGATTTATTTGTTGTGTGTGAAGCGTGTTTCGCGGTAGTTGTTGGCATCGTGTGCGAGGTTTCTGCCGTAAACCATTCCAAGCGCGTGTCGTTCTAACTGTTTTTGCGGTCGGTCGTATTTTCCATATACGGCAATATGACCGACCGACGCCCATCCTGGCTCGTGCAAGGCGTCCATGCCGAAGGGGAGATGTCAAGATCGGCCCTTGCCGTCGTATTCCGTTCCAGCCTTTCCGGCTATTTGACTTGGTGGATTTTGTTGCCTTTGACCATGTAGGCACGTCGGACCATGTCGATCATGGGCTGGTCGAATCGGCTGTCCGTGTAGAATTCGTCCACTCGAACGTTGTCTCCGTAGAGTTCGCGGAATCGTTTGGGCTTGTTGGTGTTGAAGTTGAGGTAGTTCACGTTGAGCGTGTTGCCATCGATGGTGGACGAGACCAAATGTTGCACGCCAAGCCTGCGGCAGGCCTCGCCCACGGTGATGTCGAACGAGGCGGTGAGGATCACATCGTCTTCGCGTGGCTCATACCAGGGTTTGATGCGCTTCATGTTCTGATCCCAGAAGGTGTTGACCAATTCTTCGAATTCCAACGATTCGGCCAGTTCGCTTAAATATCCGTGGCATAGCTTGCCCACACCGTATTCCATTTGATCGAACGTGGCTCGTCCGAGCTTGTATTTGATGGCATAGCGCAGTACCGGGGTGATGTACCGCAATACCTTCGGATTGTATTTGGCCGAAAACAGGTACAGGTCGAACAGGCTTTCTCCGTCATAGATGGTTCCATCGAAGTCGAATACACGCATGTATGCAGCTCTCACTTCCTCGTATGCGCGCATTCAATACGCGCCATTGCACCTCATGCTAAAGTCCGAAGGCTGATTCCTTCTTACACCAAGGTGAACGGCCGGCGACCGCAATGTGCACAAATTGCACATCTCAACGCACATTCGGTTCATGTCACGTTTGGAAGGAGGAACCACCACAACAACACAGTCGGACCGCTATTCGCCCCATAGGAGCCGTTCGCGCTGCTGATACTCCTCATCGAACAACGGCTGGGCCTTCGTGTCGATGAGCTTGGCGAATTCCAGATCCTCATCTCGTTCCACCCGATGCTCAGCCATATTCCATTGGTCATGGTACGTGTAACGCAATGCCTCGGCATCCGTTTTCAGAACATGCGACCGGTAAAGGTCCCGTTCGAATAGAAGCGTATCAACCAGCCATCCTGGCTCGTCCGGAAACTTGCTGATGCCATTGACGTACTCCGCACGATACGCGTCATGGACAAGGACAGGCAACGCATCGATACGCAAAAGCTCCTTGAACATGATAAGCCGTCCGATTCGACCGTTGCCGTCCGAAAATGGGTGAATCTTCTCAAACGTCCAATGGACACGGGCGATCTGATACGGTTCATCCTCAAGTTTCGTGCACATATCAAACAGCCTGTCCATAAATTCGGGAACATCCTGCGGCAGCGCAGTCCTTGTCGGAGTGACAGGATTGCCAATAAAGTTCGGCCGAGTCTTGTAGCCGCCCACGTTGAAAAGCGAGTCGGAGACCTGTCTGGTGCCCTGCTTGAGAATGGCATGCAGGTGACAGACCATATCCCGGTCCACCGGCTCATCAGCATGGTCGAGAATCCAACGGAACGCAGCGAAATGATTACGGGTTTCCAACGCATCGTCAGGATTGACCTGTTCGCTGCCATCCGTGGTATAGGTACCGGTGGCAAATAGCTGCGCGGTCTGTTTGGCAGTAAGGGTGGAACCTTCCATATGATTGGAATTCCATGCGAACTGGATTTGTGTAGTCGTGTAAATGCCGTCACCATATCGAGTATCACGCTCTCGGATAAGACGCTCCACGATACGTTCCGCCATAACCCCATCCTTCCTTCATCCGCTCGACTATCCTCCCATGGTAATTCATTTAGGCTAGAAACCGTGGTGGATGTCGTATATCCTGCAGGTTGGTTCCATGTCGAACGTGACCGTGTCGAACTGTTCGGGATGGTGCACGAACGTATCGATCAGTTTCCATTGGCGACGGCTGATGCCGATACGATAGTCCGGACGGACCATAAGCACCGGCGCTTTCGGCTGGAGTTCCTCCAAGAGCTGCGCGCGCTGTTCGAAGCATTCATCATCGTCGATCCATACGATCGGCGCGGGTTCATTCTCTTCACATTCGATGCGTACGCGTCGTTGGATGGTCTGCCATTTGCCTGTCTCACGTCCCCATTTGGTGACAGGATCGTACCAGGTGATGACATCGACTAGCATGGGATTCCAGCCGAGCATCGGGTCGAGAATCTGACTGCAGTATGGCTGCCAGGTGGACAGCCACCACAATTCCACAATGCCGTCAACTGCCAACGCGTACATGGCGTCGGACAGTTCGCTGGACCAGTGGATGCGCCATGAGCCTACGGGCGTGTGGGCTTTTTCGTTGCCGTCCAAGTGGAACGCTTTTTCAGGATTGTACATTTTCGCGTAGGGACTGTCGGGCTTCGCCCAGGTCATAACTTTGTTCACGCCGCCCCTGCGCAAAAGCTTGTCATCCGGAAAGGCGTTGAGCACCCCATCGAAATCCGTGAACACCACAGGCTTGGAAAACATTTTCAACTCCATCATCACTCCCCTTTTGATCGCCAACCATCTTCTTGTCTTGACTCTACGGTTTCCTCATTACGTTTTACCTGACAAATACTGACAGCACCGCCATCGTTTTATTTGCTATACTCGGATTGGTTCGGCACGGACGCCGAACGACCGCAGGCACGAGCATAGGCAACCGCAAACATGGTCCATAGATGCGCAAAACATGATGCGCGGACGCATCCAAAAAAAACGGTCACCATCACGCAAAGGAGCGAAACATGGCAGACGAATCATCGAAGATTCCAGAGAAAACCGTCGAACAAATCTTCGACGAACGTTATCCCCTCGACAAATGGGAGGATTCAAACTACTCGATACTCGACAAATTCTCAATGCGCGGCCGCAAAGGCTTCGTCACCGGAGCCGCAGGCGGTCTAGGACGCAACGCGGCGGCCGCGCTCGCCCAAGCCGGAGCAGACGTCGCACTAGTCGACCTGCCCAGCCAAGAAGACAAGCTCACCGAACTGGCGAAAGACATGAGCGAACGTTTCGGCACCAACGTCATCGCGCTCACCTGCGACGTCACCAACGTCGAACAAGTAGCCGAACTCAAAACACAATTGGTAGAACAACTCGGAACCGTCGACTTCGCGTTCCTCAACGCCGGAGTCAACGTACCGGGCGACGATCAAGACGCCACCGAAGAAGTATGGACGCGCACCATCAACATCAACCTCAACGGCACCTACCGTACCGGCCGCATCGCGCATGAAATCATGCGCGAACACGGTCATGGCGGCTCACTGATCTTCACAGCCTCCCTGTCCGGACACAACGCGAACTACATGATGGGAAGTCCGACGCCGGTGAACGCGTATGGCGCCACCAAAGCGGCCATCATGGAACACTCACGTTACCTTGCCGCAGCGCTCGCCAAAGATGGCATCCGTTCCAACACCATCTCCCCCGGATACGTGTGGTCTGGAATTTTCAATGGCCGTATCGACATGCCTGGCCACGACGCCATGCTCGAGGTCGTGCCGATGCATCGTTTCGGCACGAATGACGAGATTGCCAGCACGGTGCTCTTCCTCGCCAGCGACGCGTCCTCGTACGTTACTGGCACTGACATTCGCGTAGACGGCGGCTACAGCGTCTTCTAATCACCGTACCCCATTTGATAAATGGCCGGTCGCAGCTAATGTGCTTCGACCGGCCATTTATCTGGTGGTGGTTTCTGGAACATACCGCTACACATGCTTGCGGCGTATCAACGTACCGGCAGTGGTTCCGGCTCCTGCAAGGAGGAGCATGACCGCGATAATGGGAACGATGTCGGAGCCCGTGTGAGGCGAGTCCGCAGTCGGTTTTCCATCGGCCTTGCTGGCATTCTTGTCTTTCGAGGGCTGCTTGTCATTCGGCTTGGCCTCTCCACCGCCCGGCTGGCCATCAGGCTTCGTTTCCCGAAGCTTCAGACCGTTCAATGCCGTGTTAAGGAGCGTGGCGGCATTGGAGACAAGACTGTTCTGTTCGCTGCTGAACGTGGTGTTGTTCCACAGCGAGAGGGCCTGCTCGTACGTTTCCGTGAGAGATGCGACCGTATCGTCCGTGTATTTGCCGAATTCGGCAAGCTTGGCCTGTGCCGCCGCGATCGGAGCTTCGAGCGCGCTCTTGTCGAGTTCGGTCGGATCATCATACATGGCCTGATATCCTGGGATGGTCAGTTTGCCGAGCTGATCGTACATCTTGGAGTAGAGGCGAGCGTTGAAGTTCATGACACTGAACCCTGCGCGGGACAAGTTCATCTGTCGGATTTCCAGATTGTCTGGATCGTAGGCGCCTTCGGCGAACGTCATGTCGGACGATTCGCTGTCGGACGCGCCCTTGCCTGTTCCGCTGGCGTCGAGCGCGCTGCCCGTGGAGTAGTCGAACGGGGTGCCGTCCTTGCCGCTCCATGCGTTGATGATGAGGCTCGACGTGCGGAACGGGTCAGATCCGACTCCTGCGTAGTTGTAGCCCGCAATGTCCTTGCCGGAGGAAACGATGTCGCCGTTCTCATCGACGAAGTAGATCGGGTTGCCGTCGACGTCGAGCGGATACCCGTCGGGACCCCACACGTTGTCGGTGATCACTGCAAGACCGTCACGGTCGGTATAGCTGCCCATGCGGGATTCGCGATACCATGCGTTGCCGGTCGTGGCCGTCGGATGCAGGAACAGTTCGGCTCCGGACGCGGCATAATAACGACCGAGCTCCGGATAGAAGTGGCCGTCTCGACAAATGTCGATACCGGCCTTGAGTGGCTTGCCGTCCGAGCCGGTCCACTCGGGCATCTCGAACATGACCGGCGTGCTGCCAGGCAACGACCATGCGGTTTCCTCGGATCCGGTGCGATGCATCTTCTGGCAGGAGTCGGCGTGCCCGTCAGGGAACGCTATGGCAGCGGAATTGTAGACCTTCCGCACGCCGTCGCTGTCGGTGATGAGACTCTCGGTGATTTCAGCTTGGGAGGCCGCCATCTTGTATGCTGCGGAGTCTAGGTCGCTTGAGGAAACGTAGCCGGTGAGTGCCGCGACGAAGGCCATGGTGGCGCACAATGCGACGCTGCTCACCGCCGCAACCGCCATGTTGAGCTGTCGTTTGAACCATATGGATTTCGCGGTGACGTTCGCTGCCGCGTCTTTGTTCTCCGTTGTCGTACGGTGCGACGTGGATGTCCCTCTCTTCAACGCGCCATGCTTCCCCGAAATTTCCCCGTTCTGGAAAACATCATAGGAGATAAACGGAATTGTATGACAGTTCGTTTTCCACTTGGCTTCTGAATTCCGAAGAGTAGCTAAAGAGTACTCATGCCCGATTCTGCGAGCGCGATCATTTGACGTTTCCTTTGTTGTTGAACACTGTTTTGCCCATATCTCGCTTATGTATGGCAGATTTGCGAACTTGTCCGGAGATATCTTGCTTATATATGGCAGGTCAGTCCGTCAAAGCAGTAGGTAGGGGGTATGAAAAACCTCATTTTCGCGAAACCGACTGCCATATATAAGCGAGATGCCTCATGTCACATCCCGAAATCTGCCATACATAGGCGAGATACAGCCTGCTTTGCTCAGCACAAGGCCGACAGATCCAGAAAATGCGCACAATGACACGTTTCAAACCATACTTCGCGCAGGATCTTTTTCCGATTTGTTCCCTTGACAGGTCTGACGCCTACTGCTTGGGCAGTTCGCGGCGGCGCGCAACGAGTCAACGAACTGTGCACACGCAAAGGCGGGTATGATGACGTTTATTCTCGCTTGGTATCGGCACTTGAAATCCGAAGAACAGTAAGGAGATAATCATGTCCGACATCAATCCGTCAGTAGCCTCGGCAGCACAGAACCCTCCTGCATCTGCACGGCTCGAAGCAGGACTAACGGCCCCGGACTTTACACTTCCCAGCGACAACGGCGGTAGTGTCACGCTCTCCGCATTGCGCGGCCAAAATATCATCCTATACTTCTACCCTGCCGCGATGACTCCCGGCTGCACCACCGAGGCCTGCGACTTCCGCGACAACCTCGCACGCCTAAGCTCCCGCGGATTCACAGTGCTCAGCGTTTCGAAGGATCCGATGGACAAGCTCATCCAATTCCGCGAGCGCGACCATTTGACGTTCCCTCTGCTGTCGGATGCTGATTTGACCGTGCATCGTTTGTATGGTGCGTACGGTGAGAAGAAATTGTATGGCAAGGTTTACGAGGGTGTGATTCGTTCGACTTTTGTGATTGACGGTGATGGAGTGATTCGTGTTGCCCGATACAACGTGCGCGCGAAAGGTCATGTTGATTCTCTGCTGCGTGCGCTTGATAAGCTTGATGGTTCCATTTTCTAAACAATCCCGATACCTCGTCCGGAAACGCTGAACCGCATCCCGATCGTCAAATCTGGATTCATTTAGTCTAACGATCGTGATGCGGTTCACTCTGAACACATACGCCATTCACATATTCCGGAGACTATGGTCAAATCGCTTAGACGGCAGCCGCAGCAGTCACAGCATCATCCTTTTTTACGGCACATTTTGATGATTCGGAACTGACCTCAGGCAGGAGCAGTTGCAGCAGTATTGCGGCCGCGCCGCCCACAGCAATACCGGATGAGAGGAAGTACTGGATGAATCGAGGCGCCGCCTGCACTACTTCGTCCGGCAAAATCATGGTGCCGACACCGCACATGACCGAAACACCGAGGATAAGGGTGGCACGGTCATCCATCACGGTATCTTTGATCATTTTCACTCCATTAGAGATCAACGTCATACAGACCATGGCGAACACTCCGTTGATGACCGGCGTGGGAAGCGAGGTGATCACAGCCATGAGCTTCGGGCAGAACCCGAGCATCACAAGGATCGTTCCTCCTGCTATGACAACGCGGCGGGATGCGACTTTGGCGATAGCGATCAATCCCGCATTCGACGAATAGCCCGTCATGGGGGTACCGCCGAACAGCGCTCCGGTCAGGCATCCCAAACCCTCTCCGATGGTGCCTCGGTCAATTCTTTCGTCTTCCATGGGTTCGCCGGTGATGGCTTGAATCGTGAACCAAGTGCCGGTGGTGTCAAGCAACACGAACAAGTAGACCACCGCCATGAGGAGACATGCCTCGAAGTTGAATTGAGGAGCTCCGAAATGCAAAGGCTCCGGGAGCGCGAACCATGCGGCGGATCCCACCGAGCTGAAGTCAGTGCCGCCGAGAGCCCACGCGGTGACCGTTCCGATCACCAGAGCTATAATCACCGAGAACATGTGAAGGATTCTGCTGTCCTTGAGCTTGTATTGCAGGATCATGCATAGCAGAAGCACTCCGAATGTGATGCATCCGCTGATGGAGTTGACCGAAAGATCGCCATCGGTGCTGAACACACCTTGCACTGCCGTCAGCACGAGGGTAAGGCCGACGATCTTGACGAGGCACGTCAGGGGCTTGCGTTGCTGATGAAGCAGCAGGCCGGCATGGAACATGTGGAGTTCACCGACCAGCAGGTACGCGCCGTCACCGTATGGAAGGTGGAAGCGGACTACTTCACCGCCAAAGTGCGCGAAAAGCCCCAGCCGCATATGCACTGAAACCCCGAGGCGGTGGTGCTATCATCCCCGGCAAAAGGGCTAATCTGGTAATGGTAAATCTCAACCGTCAGTTTGTTGTTGATGCGAATGCGTTGTTGGGATGCAATCCCATTAGTGCGTTCGATGGTGCCAAACTGGATGGCGTGATTTCCCGCACGATCATTGGCGGCAGACCGTAGATTTCGACGGCAACTACGGTCAGTTCTGCCGAGCGGATGTTGAAACCGAAACGGCATGGTTTCCAGTTCAAACGCCGCACACCGCAAACACAAGCAGTGAGCCGGCGTCGACGATATGTTTCCCGATGCATCCATTTCTGGGAATCATGGACGTGACCACCGCCAGTAATCAGCGTCCAAGCTCCATGCCACCTGCAGATTATGGTGGCAATATCGATTTACGCAATCTCACCGTTGAGTCCACGCTATTTCTGCCAGTACAGATTGAAGGCGCAGGATTATACATCGGCGATCCGAATTTTGCCCAAGACAATGGCGAAGTGTCGCTCACCGCATTGGAAGCGTCACTCAGAGCTACACTTCGCGCGCAGGTAGTGCCAACAGCCGAAGACAAACGACTATTCGGACGCACGGATCTGCCATTTGCGATCAGTCATGGCACGCTGATTCCAATGGGTTTCAGCAGTACGCTGGATGACGCATTATCGCAAAGCGTCGAACACGCCATCAATATGATTACCGCCATGTTCGAGATGCCACGTCAACAAGTGTACCTGCTGCTGTCGGCCGCCATCGACTTCGACGTGACGCAAGCCGTTGACATCACCAAAGGCGTTCACGGTCTGATTGATCTGTCGATGTTTCAATAACTGCCCGATTATGAACGGACGATACGCGACATTGGAAACAGCAGATGGACTGCCATGCGGCGCATGCCTTATTGGCCCAGCAGGCTCAGACAAGTCACTGATTGATCTCGCCAAAGAACTCTATAGGGGAATGGAATAACAGATGGTTTCCTCAACAAACAATCAAGCAGCAAGATAGCAACACCACCCAGGCGACGGATCGCGCCGAAACGGACGCTCTCTCCTTCGGCGCGAAGAAAATCGCAATCCTGATTGGCGTGGGACTCATCGCCGGTTCCCTACACTGCCTATGTTGATGACCATGCCGTTGGCGTAGCTGATCTACCTGTGTTTCCACCGTATCATCCATCCGACTCGCGCATAACCGTCCATACGGGAATCCTCGAACGCAAGTAAATGTCGCTTCCGTCAATCGTCGACCGCAAGAGGCGTTCATGGAGCGGCGGATTTCCTTATATTCCAACAAAACCCGTACTGTTATGCGACACGCAATAACAGTACGGGTTTTCTGTGTTACTGTTATATATAACAGCTAAACAGTTTGCATCTAACTGTTCAGCTGGGAGATATATCACCTACGGAATATACAGAAAAAGAGGCACAGATTGAAGCTGATCATCTCATCCGTGTCCGGAGAACCGATTTACGAACAGATCAAGAGCCAAATCAGGTCCGTGATCATGTCGGGTGAGCTTACGGCAGGCGAGGCGCTTCCCTCACTGCGCAAGCTCGCCAAGGAACTGCGCGTCAGCGTGCTCACCGTGACCAGAGCATATAACGAACTGGCCGACGAGGGGCTCGTGGAGAATGTACAGGGCAAAGGCACATTCGTGATGGAACGAGGCAACGAACTCATGAAGGAACGTGCGCGTGAACGCATCATGGACAAGCTCCGTGAAGTTTCCATCGAGGCCAAAGCCGCCGACATCAACCTGCTTGATCTGCTTGGCATGTTCGAGAAAGCGTACAGGGAACAATCATGAACGATTCCTCACTCCCCCAAGGAACACGGCCAACCTTGGCCTTGAGCGTAACCGGATTGACGAAGCATTATGATTCCGGCTTCACATTGGATGACGTGACCTTCGACCTGCCGTCCGGCTACATCATGGGTCTGGTCGGCCCGAACGGCGCCGGCAAATCCACGTTGATCAAACTGATCCTCAATATGACCACGCGAGACGCGGGACGAATCGAAGTGCTCGGCCTTGACGCGATGGCCGATGAGGAGCGGGCCAAAGAGCAGCTGGGCGTAGTGCTCGACAGCAGCTATTTCATCGAATACATGACGGTCGACGCGGTGGAACGGACAAGCAGCCCAATGTACCCGCTGTGGGACCACAATCTGTTCGACGCATACCTCAGACGGTTCAGACTCGGACGGAACAAGAAAATCAAGGACCTGTCGCGCGGCATGCAGATGAAGCTCATGCTCGCCGTGGCGTTGAGCCACGATGCGAAACTGCTGATTCTCGACGAGCCGACCAGCGGTCTGGACGTACTGTCCCGCGACGAGCTCATGGACATCCTGTCCGATTATGTTGCGGATGGCGAACACAGCGTAATCTTCTCCACGCATATCACCGCCGATTTGGAGCGTTGCGCAGATTTCCTCACGTATATCACGCACGGCATGCTGTATTACAGCGGACCGAAAGACGAGTTCGAAGACGCGTTCCGTCTGGTCAAGGGCGGTCCGGATGAGCTTACTGATGGTCTGCGGCGGGCAATGGTCGGCATCCGCACATACGCAACCGGCTTCGACGCGTTGGTCCGCACGCAGGACATCCCACACATCGGCGGCACCGACGGTCTCCTGACACAGCATGCTTCGATTGAGGATGTGATCAGACTGACCAACGCCGCGGCACATACGGCAATCGGCAATACCAACGAAGGAGACGTACGATGAACACGACAGCGAACGCGGACGCCATGACCGCCATCCTTAGGCAGATTTCCTTGGACTGGAACCGTACCATCAGCTACGGGCGGTCGTACATAGCCATCTTCTTCGCGTACGTTCCAGGTTTCACATGCCTGATGGCGGCCACAGGATCTACTCTCGACAGCGTTGCGGGAGCCGCCATCGGCGGGGCGGCCTCCGGCTTCCTGATGCTTAATATCACCTTGTTCTCCTATGAACAGATGAACAACCATCATTGGATGAACGGCATCGTGCCCATCAACCGCAACCACCAGATCCTCGGACGATTCGCATTCCTTATCGTCTGCGATCTGGTGGCGGGATTGGAAGTGGCCGTCAGCATCGCCTGCGCCGGCATCATCATGCACGAGCCAGTTAAAGTGACGGATGCGATCGGCTTCGCCGCGATGACCGTGCTGACCCTCGTTCTGCTCAACGCCATCGTGCAGCCGTTCCTGTACCGGTTCTCCCCTTATCGCGCCATGGCCGCCATTATTCTGAGCATCGGCGTGATCGGGGGCGCGGTCATCGGACTGTGCAAGGCATTGCCGGAACTCGAAAAGACCGTCGAACAGCTGGCCGAAGCGATCAGCCGGCACCAAGCCATTGCATTAGCGACATTCTTGATCATCGACGTACTCGCCTTGGCGTTCTCCCGCAAAATATCGCTGCATATTTACGGCAGCAAGGACATCTGAACCGAGCCAGCTGGTAGACTCTTATGGAACGGATTTGGGGTCTTCCGAATCAACGGAAGGCCCCAAATGCATATATCCCCGTACGACGCCGGTTCCTACAATACGGCAGGCGCGTCGTGGAAGTCGAACATGACACCATCCGCCAGAGCGCAAATCGCCGGCCAATCAGCATCGGACGAATCATCGTGCATGGCCCACACTCGCATGCCGACGGACTTGGCCGAGCGCATGCCGACGAGCAGATCCTCGAATACGGTGCAGTCGGTCGGCTCGATGCCGAGCCTCGACGCGGCCAGCAGGTACACGTCCGGCCTGTTCTTGCCGATATCGCCCGCGTCGTCGACGCTGACCACCTCGTCGAAATAATCAAAAATGCCGACATGCCTCATAGCCGGCTCTCGCAGCATCGGTGGCAATGATGTAGCCACGGACAGTTTCGCCCCGCTCGCCTTCAACGTTGCCAGGTATTCACGCGCGTGCGGCTTGGCTTCTACCACCGTGGAGTACATGACGCGCGCCATATGATCCCACTCCTCCATCAGCTCCCCAGGAGTGTCCGACAGGTTGAAGCGTGCGATCGTGTATTCGGCGATCTGCCGGAACTGCATGGCGGCGACCTTCTGCATGTAGTCGTCCGGCACTTCGAATCCACGCTTGGCTAGAAAATCGACATCCACCTGGTCCCACACGCCCATGGAGTCGAGTAACGTGCCGTCAAGATCGAAAATGGCACCTTTACCTTGGTTGCTCACGTTTTCCTGAGTCATGTCAGCTCCTTTGATGGTCGTGTTTTTCGATTTTCTGTTTTGCGATTGATTTTGAGACTTGCCTGCGATTATCGGCCACGGGTCAGTCAAGCACGGACGATTTGAGTAGTTCCTCGGCATGTTCCAGCGACGCTTCGCTTTCACTGCCGGAGAGCATGCGGGCGATTTCGTGCACACGCGCCTCTCCACGCACTTGATTGATGGTGGTGGCGATCGATCCGTCATCCGTTTCACCTTTGGCGACCACATACTGTTCGTCCGCCCAGGATGCGACCTGTGGTAGGTGCGTGACGACCAACACCTGCGCGGATTGGGCAAGCTTGGCCAATCGCGCGCCTAATTCCACAGCCGCCTTGCCACCCACGCCGGCGTCGACCTCATCGAAGATGAACGTCATCGGCGGCACGGTTCCGCCGGCCACGACATGCTTTTCAGCGGCCACCAATTCGAGCGCGAGCATCAGACGGCTCAGCTCGCCGCCGGATGCGCTTTTGCCCATCGGCAGTTGCGGGGAGCCGGGGAACGGGGTGAAGAGGAATTCGATGTCGTCCGCTCCGGTGGCGTCCAACTGTTCGCGTTCGGCCACGCGAATCTCAAGTTTCGAAGTGCCCATGGCCAGCGAGTCAAGTTCGGCGGTGACTTTGGAAGCAAGCTCCTTGGCCGCGGTCCTGCGCCGTTTGCTTACAGCCTGCGCGGCTTTTTTCGCCGCGTTAAGCAACTGCGCCCGTTTGGCTTCCAGCTGTTCGACCTTTTCCGGGGAGGCGTCCAGATCCTCCAGATCGTATACGGCCTTGTCTCGCCATGCGATCACGTCGGACAATTCCGGCCCCCATCGGCGGGTCAGCTCGTCCAGCTCGTGGATGCGCCCGTTGATGGCGTCCAAATCCTCCATACTCGCTTCGTTGTCCACTTCTCCCGACAGGCTGAACACCACGTCGGACAAATCGGTGCTGATGGAGTCGAGCCGGTCGGCGAGTTCGGAGAACACGCCTTCCACATGGATGGCGCGCAACGCCTGCGAAGCATGGTCGATCAAATCGGCCGCGCTGGACGATTCGACATCGTCCACCACCTGCGAGGCGTCCAACGCGCCCAACGCTCGCGTCACGCCTTCGGCGATCTCGGCCGCGTTTTCGATGCGGTCGCGGCGCGCACGCAATTCGTCCATCTCCCCCGGCTGCGGGTCGACACGGTTGATGCGTTCGATTGATTCGCGCAGATAATCCGCCTGCTGTCGCATGGACGATTCCTGGCTGTTGAGCCGTTCCAACCGCTCGTCCATCGCGCGCAACGCGCTCCACGACTTGCCGTAGGCGGCCAAAGCCACTTCGTCTCCCGCATAGCGGTCAAGGAATTCGCGCTGACGTGAGGTAGTCGCTATGCGCAATTGGTCGGCCTGTCCGTGAATCGTCACCAGTTCGGCGGCGACGGAGGCGAGTACGGAACGCGGCACGCTACGTCCCGACAGCATGCTGCGGGATCGCCCGGAAGCGGGCACTTTACGCGACAGAAACAGCTCGCCATCCTCCGGTTCGAAGCCGGCTTCCCGTGCCGCGGCCACCGCGGCCGGCGACGAGGCGACTTCGAACACACCCTGCGCCCACGCCTCCTGAGCGCCCACCGAAACGCGGCCTCCATCGGACGGACCGCCGGAAATCAGTCGGATCGCACTGAGCAGCATCGATTTGCCGGCTCCCGTCTCACCGGTGATCGCCGTCATACCACCTGCCGGGGCGATCAGAGCGGAACGAATCGGACCGAGATTGTGAATCTCAAGCTCTTCCAGCATGCCCGGTCACTTCCCGCTTTCCGGTTTGCCGGTTCTAGGGAACGATTGCCCATGATGTATGCCACCGGTTTTGCGCGCCTGCTCGCGCCAGCCGACGACAGGCAAATCAAATTTGGTGACGAGCCGGTTCGTGAACGGCACGCCAGACAAACGAGCCAATCGCAAAGTGCATTTCGATTCACGCACTTCGACACGTGTGCCTTTGGGCAGTGCGCGTTGACGACGGCCGTCGCAGCAGATCCAGCCATCCGACGTGGAATCCTCGAGAATGTCGATGGCGAACGTGGAGCCGGAACCGATGATGAGCGGACGTGCGAACAACGCATGCGCCGCCAACGGCACCAATTGCAAGGCTTTCACATTCGGCCACATGATCGGCCCGCCCGCGGAAAACGCGTAGGCGGTGGAACCGGTCGGCGTGGATACGATCACGCCATCGCAACCGAATGAGCTCATCTCCACGTCGTCGACACGGATGGACAATTCCACCATCTTGCCACGGTCCGCACGTTCCAAAGTGATGTCGTTCAACGCCCAGTCCTCGATGGGTTCCGTCGCGCCCGGCAGCCATACGTCGACGTGGGCGATCATACGTTCGTCGATGGAATAGTCGTGGTCGGCGATCCGACGGATCGCCTCGCTCATCTGGAAGCTTTCAAATTCGGCAAGAAAGCCGACATGCCCTAGGTTCACGCCGAGGATGGGCACTTCAGTGCAATGAACCAGTTCGGCCGCGCGCAGAATGGTACCGTCCCCGCCAAGCACGACCACGATTTCCGTGTTTTTCGGCACTACTGGCGTCTTGCTGCCGAAATCGGGCGCTTCGATATTGTCGATGATCGTCACTTCGAAATCGGCGCGCCGCAGCTGTTCGACGGCTTCTTCGACCACCGTGCCGCTTTCACGCAGACGTGTATGCGTCACTACCACCGCATGCCGGGTACCGTGCATCGCAAGCCCTTTCCGAGAACTCTCGTACATACCACGTCCTCGACGGACGCCGATGCCTACCATTGTAATCGAACAAATGAACGAATGGCGGTAGCGGGTGTCCGGACACGCCGCAGACGTTTCCGTTCGTTCACGAGCCACGTACATCCCACCCGCAAAACCTGTTCGTCGTTTTCCCACGAATCCGCCGAACAGGCCGAATGGTATGTCTCTGCACCGTTCGTCACACTACCGTCTACAATAGCTCAAGGAAACGAAGACCGTTTATACAGACAAGGAGCGAGGAACAGCATGTCCAACCTCGTCTTCGACGAGTCCTCCTCCAATCGCGAGGCCTCACATGGCTATGCCTGGTGGTTCTCCGGGGACACGTTCGAGAAGGCCATGGCGGAGGAGCGCAAGCCGCGCAAGCGCAGCCTAATGCACAGACTCACCACACATCCCGGACGTCTGACCATCCTGTACTTCATGATGTTGGGCGCATTGTCCACGCTGCTCCTGCTCACGCCCACCGCCACGCCGAAAGGCGAGCAAACGACATTCACCACCGCGTTCTTCACCGCGATCTCCGCGATTTCGACGTGTGGCATCTCCATCGTCAATTCGACGACGCATTGGTCCGCTTTCGGCCAGGCCGTGCTCATCTTCTCCGTGCAGATGGGCGGCTTGGGTGTCATGACGTTCGCTTCACTCATCGCCTTGGCCGTGAACCACCATCTCAAGGCCACGCAAAAGCTGCTGACGGCCAACGAGCTGGGCACCACGAAACTCGGCGAGATCAAGGGCGTGCTCACCGTGGTCATCGCCACCGCGTTCACCATCGAAGGCATCACGTTCGTGGCGCTGTTCCCCGGCCTGTACAAAGTCAATCATGGCAATGTGCGGCACACGCTGTGGGAATCGTTGTTCTTCGCGGTCATGGCATACAACAACGCCGGCTTCACCCCTGACGGCGCCGGCCTGCATGTCAACAATTGGGCTGTTGGCCTGCCTATCCTCGTCAGCGCGTTCTGCGGCACGCTCGGCTTTCCCGTCCTGCTTAACCTCATGCGCTCATGGCGCAACCATCGTCCGCCGAAGCGTTGGAGCCTGCATACCAAGCTCACGCTGACCACCACGTTCTGCATCGTGCTCGCCTCGTTCACCTGGTTCCTCCTCATGGAATGGAACAACAAACTGCTGTTCGCCACCGAAGGCGTGGAACCGCGGTTGTGGCATGCGATGGTGGCGGCCGTCATGCCCCGCAGCTCCGGCTTCGACCTGTCATGGATGCCGGGCGTGAGCGACGCGACGAAGGTGTTCCTGTCCATCGTCATGTTCATCGGCGGCGGCAGCACTTCGACCGCAGGCGGCATCCGCGTCACCACATTCGCCGTGATTCTGTTGACCTGCCGCGCCGCGTTCACCGGACGCCATGACGTCAACGCATTCCATCGTCGCATCCATTCGCAAGCCGTCATGACGGCCGTGGCCGTCACCACCTCATGTCTGGCACTCGTCACCATAGTGTCCATGACATTGATGGCCATCACCGGATGCTCGCTGAGCAACGCGCTGTTCGACACCTGCTCGGCGTTCGGTCTGGGAGGCTATTCGGTCGGCGTGGCCAGCGCTTCTAGTCCAGCGGTCCTGTACATTCTCGCCGCGACCATGTTCATCGGCAGGCTCGGTCCGCTCACCATCGCCTACGCGATCTCCAGGCCGCGCAATGTGGAGCCGGTCCGCTACCCCACCGAGCAGATCGTGGTCGGCTGAGCGGATTCGTCGATACGGTTTCTATACCCGCAACTTCCTATACTTGAATCCGGAACAGAACATCGAAAGGTACGCGAACAATCATGGCTAACAACACCAGAAGCGTTCTTGTGGTAGGACTCGGCCGTTTCGGCAGTTCCGTAGCCACCACATTGGATACGATGGGACAGGATGTGCTCGCCGTCGACAAGGACGGCGAACTGGTGAACCGCTGGTCGTCGCAGATCCCCACCGTGCAGGCCGACATGACCGACGTGATGGCGTTGGAGCAGATCAACGCCTCCGATTTCGACACGGCGGTCGTAGCCATCGGCGACAGCGTCGAAGCGTCCGTCATCACCGCCGGCAATCTGCTGGACGCGGGCATCTCCGACATTTGGGCGAAGTCGGTGTCCAAGGAGCATGCGCGCATTCTGCAGCGTATCGGCGCACGGCACATCATCAACGCGGAGACCGATGCCGGCAAACGCGTAGGGCACTTGGTGTCCGGCAACTATCTGGACTACATCGAGCTTGAAGGCGCGTACAGCGTGGTGAAGATCCACACTCCCCCGCATGTCGTCGGTTACTCCATCGAGGATGCGCGCGTACATGAACGGTTCGGCATCACCGTGGTCGGTGTCAAATCGCCGGGCAAGGAATTCGAATACGGTTCGAAAGAGCTGATTATGCACCGTAACGACGAGCTCATCATCATGGGCAAGCAGGATCAGATCGACAAGTTTTTGAGGGGCTAGGCCCACGGAACATGCAAAAGGCCGGCGGTCCATATGGGATTTTTCATATGGGCCGCCGGCCTTTCATTTTTACGCTATCGATTGGCGGAGAACGGTTTACGCCACTGCATACAGCAGATACTCGATGTTGCCGTGCGTGCCTTCGATCGGTGAGACCGCCGTGGCGCGTACATCCAGTCCGTTGGCTTTCGCGCAGGCGGTGACGGTGTCGAGCGCCTGTTTGCGTAAGGTTTCGCTTTCCACGATGCCGTTTTTGCCGAGGTTGCCTTTGCCGACTTCGAACTGCGGTTTGACCAGCAGCACGACGTGTGCGCCGGGCGCGGCGATGCGCGCGATGACGGGAATCACGTATGTCAACGAGATGAATGACACGTCGGATACGATCATGCTTGGCCGGTACGGCAGATCATCCGCTTCGACGTCGCGGATGTTGACGCCGCTCATTTCGATGATGCGCTCGTTGCCTGCGATGCGCGGGTCAAGCTGGCCGTGCCCCACGTCGAGCGCGATCACATGCGCGGCACCGCGTCGCAGAAGCACGTCGCAGAAACCGCCGGTGGACGCGCCGATGTCGAGGCAATCGAGTCCTTCCGCGGAACGCAGGCCCGTCTGGGAGAACATGTCGAGCGCGCCGACCAGCTTGTAGGCTCCACGGGAGACGTAATCGTCTCCCAGATCGGCATCAAGCGTGTCGGCGGCCGTGACTTTGAGCGACGCTTTGGATGCGACGGTGCCGTTCACCCGGACCTTGCCGGATTCGATCAGCCGTTGTGCTTTGGAGCGACTATCCGTGACGCCACGCTCCACCAGCGCGATGTCGAGTCGGACGACGGCACCGGAATCGTCATTCATGTTGCGCATACGCACGTGCGGCAATCAGGCGATTCGGAATTCCGGCACGATCATGCCGTCGACGCTGTGTCCGCGATCCGCCGCATCCCACATGGCGGCGCAGGCCGCACGAAGACCGTCGACGCTGGTGATGTCGGTGACGTAAAGACGATCGCCGTCGACGCGCGCCTGCACGTCGCGGCAGCTCCAAGCGCCAGCCTCATGCACGACTTCGGGGGCCGGCTCGTTAAGTCCGGTCAGGTCCTTGGCGATGTAGGTCGGACGCAGATGCTCCGGAGCGAACATCAGCTCATGCGGATTGGTGACGCCGGTCAGCACGGCCAGGGAATCATAGCCGCCACGGTTGCCGGCTTCGATATCGGTATCGAGGCGGTCGCCGATGGCGAGGCATGCTTCCTTGGCCACTGGTTCGGCACCATCATGCGCGGCAAGCAGTCGGGCTTCGTCGTACATGGCGGATTCCGGCTTGCCTGCGGACGAAACCGGTTCCACACCAGTGGCGTTGATGACGGCCATGATCATGGAACCGCAACCGGGGGCGATGCCCAGCTCACGCGGAATGGTCAGGTCGCGGTTGGTCACGAAATACGTGGCGCCCTGTTCTACGGCGTAGGCGATTTGCGCCATCTGGTTCCAAGACATGTCCGGGTACCAGCCTTGGATGGCCGCGACCGGCTTGTCTTCGGCGGAATCAACCACCTCAAGACCCTGCTTGGCGACTTCCTCACGCAGATGCTGTGCGCCGAGCACGAACACTTTCGCACCTTGCGGCACCGCACGGGCCACCATGCGGGCAGCCACCACGGACGAGGTGATGACCTGCCATGGTTCGACGTCAAGGTCGAAGCCTTTAAGCTGGTCGGCCACCACGGATTGCAGTCGGGAGGAATTGTTGGTGGTGTATTCCACCGTCATGCCGAGGCCTTCGGCCTTGCGGATGCTCTCTGCAGCATGTTCCACCGGATTCTTGCCGCGGTAGACCACGCCGTCAAGATCAAGCAGCGCCAGCTGGTAGGCTTCGCTCAGCGGACGGGTTGTGGATTTCAGCATTGTTTTGCCGCACCTCACTCGTTGTCGGAATCGGCTGCGGATTCGACCTCATCCTCAGTCTGGTCGTCTTCGGAGCCGCCCGCGTTTTCGCCGTCACCGGCAGGCTCGTCGTCGGACTCGGCGCCTTCCTTGGCCGCTTCGGCATCAAGCTGGGTCTCATCGTTGGTCTCGCCGTTCTCGTCGACGGCCTCGGAATCGTCCTCATCCTCGTCTTCCGGCGCATACTGGGCGTCATCTTCGGAAATGCCGAGCTTGTCCATAAGCTCGTCGTTCAATTCCTGCATGTCGTATTCAATGACCAGATCGTCGGAGGTCTCGTCCTCTTCGGCATCGGCGTACTGCAGCTCAAGCTTGTCAAGCAGCTGGTCGAGGGCCACGGCCTCATCGGAGCGTCCGGCCTGCTCGAGGAAGTACTGTTCGGCCTGCACCGCACGCATGCGGTATTCGCCGGCCAGACCCTTGGAACGGCCCAGCGTATGCACGATCTCAATGGCCTTATTCCACAGTTCGAGGTCGCCCAGCGCGCCCGCGTACACGAGGAACATCTCGGCCTTGGATTCGCCGCGCAGATACTTCGCGTCATCGCTCATGGCGGTTTCGATGGCCTTCTTCGGCTCGCCCATACCACGCTCGCAGTCGGCGATGAACGGCAGATAGTCAAGGAAACCGTTCATGCGGAACGCGGTGCGGAACTCACGCAGGGCCAGCTTGTAATCGCCCTGACGGTAGGCCACGAACGCAAGGGTCTCACGCGCGAAATCAATACGGGAAGCCTGATGCGCCACCCACTTGGCGTGTTCGAGCGCCAGCTCCGGATCCCTTTCCTCAAGCGTGTAGGCGGCGAGGATGTGCAGGCCGATGTTCTCCGCATGTTCCTTGGACAGGCCACGCAGACGCTCACGGTCATCAGTGGACAGCATGCTCCACTCGATGCCCTTCGGCATCTTCGGCTCGCCCGGGCGACGATGCGTGTACGGGTTTTGCGACGGGAAGCTCATCGTGCCGTCGGAATTGCGACGCGGCTTCGACAGATACTCGCCACGCTTCGCCTCGCGGTACTCCATCTTCTCTTCACGGGTGAATTCGCGGCGCTCCTCGCCTTCCGGACGCTGATCGCGATCCTTGTGGAAATCACGACGCTGGTTGTCACGGCGGAAATCCCTGCGATCGCCGTCACGACGATCATCACGACGGAAATTACGACGCTCGCCATCACGGCGCTCCCCGCGGCGGTCATCGCGGCGGAAGTCCCTGCGATCGCCGTCCTTGTGGAAGTTGCGGCCGCCACGACGCTCACCATCGTCACGGCGGAAGTCACGACGGTCACCGTCATGACGGAAATTGCGACGCTCGCCATCGCGACGGTCATCATGGCGGAAACCGGAACGCTCGCCATCACGCTGGTAGCGCGGATTGTCGCCGCGATTGCCGCGATAGCCGCCGCGGCGGTCGTCACGACGCTCGCCATCGCGGTTGAACTTGCGCGGACCGTTGTGGAAACGACGCTCCTGGCCTTCGCTTTCGCCGGCGCGATGGAAATCGCGGTCGCCACGACGGTATCCGCCGCCATTGCCCTTGCGATATCCGCCCTTACGGTCATCGTTGTGGAAGCCGCCGGACTTGTGTCCGTAGGACTTGCCGCCGTTGCCGCGCGGCTTGAATCCCTTGCCACCGCGGTTACCCGGCCTGCCCGAGCCGTAGGACTTGTGGTTGCCGTAGGATTTGCCGCGCGATCCGCGCTGTTCTTCTGCCATGCTGTTCCTTATTGGTCTTGAGATACTTGCGATTATTTACTTACGATTACCTATGCGTCTCACGCCTGTTCGACGACGCCGAGCGCCTTCTTGCCGCGGCGGATGAGCACGAAACGACCATGCAGGAAGTCACCGTCCTGCAACGTCTGTTCCTCATCCTCCACGCGCGTGTTGTTGAGGTACACGCCACCGGACTTGATGGTCTTGCGCGCCTCGGAAATCGACTTGAACAGGCCTGCCTTCATACCAGCCTCGGCCACACGGTCGCCGGCTGCGACCTTGGCGAATTCCCCATCGACCTTCATGCCGTCGATAGCGGCCTCAAGCGTGGACTCGTCGATGTCCGCCAGATCGCCGCCACGTCCGAACAACGCGCCGGCAGCTTCGATGGCCTGGCGAGTGGCTTCCTCGCCATGCACGAAGCTGGTGACCTCCCATGCGAGGGTGCGCTGCGCCTCACGCGCGCCCGGATTGGTCTTGCTTTCCTCGATAAGCCGTTCGATTTCGGCCTTTGGCAGGAAGGTGAACGCCTTGAGCAGGTTCTCCATCTCGCTGTCGGGACGGTTGAACCAGAACTGGTAGAACTTGTAGGGGCTGAGCATCGTGCCATCCAACCAGACGGCGTTGCCTTCGGACTTGCCGAACTTCTTGCCCTGCGCGTCGGTGATGATCGGGCTGGTGAACACGTTCACGTCCACGCCGCGCACCTTGTGGATCAGATCCAGACCGGAGGTGAGGTTGCCCCACTGGTCGGAGCCGCCGATCTCCAGCACGCAATGGTACTCGTCGAACAGGTGCAGGAAGTCGTTGCCCTGAAGCACTTGGTAGCTGAACTCGGTGAAGGAGATGCCTTCCTCGGAGTTGAGGCGACGGGCCACGGTGTCCTTGGCGAGCATGGTGCCCATACGGAAATTCTTGCCGACGTCACGCAGGAAGTCGATGACGTTCATCGAAGCAGTCCAATCGTAGTTGGACACGAAACGCACCGGATTGCTGCCTTCGGTCTCGAGGATGCCGCCGATCTGCTTCTTCAGACGATCGGCCCAGCCGGCCACGACGTCCTTCGGGTTGAGCGTGCGTTCGCCCGACTGGCGCGGATCTCCGATCAGGCCGGTGGCGCCGCCGACCAACGCGATCGGATGGTGTCCTGCGGCCTGCAGGTGACGCATGTTGATGAGCTGAACGAGGTTGCCGATGTGCAGGGAGGCGGCGGTCGGATCGAAGCCGCAATAATAGGTGATGGGCTCTCCGTTCAACGCTTCGGCGAGTCGATCCCTGTCAGTGGACTGGGAAATCAACCCGCGCCATTCCAGTTCATCGAGGACGGAATCGAAACCGGCCTCCTTGAAATCGATGACGTGAGCCATAACTGTGCTTTCTCCCTATCGAATTGTGGACATTACCGCGTTTTACGCACCTTACAGTTTCGCAGAAGACACAGACAGCCGCGTGTGCCGTTTTCCATGTTTTTATCAAAGCGATCACGGAACATGCCGGTTAAAATCGAAAACGGAATCTCATTGACGAGAAGAAGGGAGGCCTGCATGGATCGCAAAGGCATGAAGGCCAATGCAAGGAAAGCCTATAAGAGACACTATTGGATGATAGTCGTCATCTGCCTGTTCGCTTCGGTGTTCGGTGTCGCCTACAGTTCGTCGACATGGTCGGTGAACGCCAGTTCCCCGTCCGCAACCGTGCAGGAGGATGGCACAGCGCAATCCGACAACGTGTCGAAAGTGTTGGAGAACCTGCTTGTCGGCGATGAAAGCCAGGCACGCAGGCAAGTGGAGCACAATCAGGAACAGATCGTGCAAAACGACACCAATGCCATGATGGGGCGTAAACGCGGCGTGTTCGCGTCTCTGCTCAACTCGTTCTCATCGGGTTCGGTCATTCTGTCGATGGCCGATGCGGCCAATTCCATCGTGCATAATGACGGCGTCGCAGTGGCCGTACCAATCGTCGTATCCCTGGCCGTTTACCTTTTCGTATGGCTGTTCGTCCAGCAGAAATATCGCTGATTCTCTGAAAACCGTTCTGTTTATTGGTTTTTTATATGCCTGAGTGATGATTTACCACTCAGGCTACCACCTCTACACTGTCTCAAATATATGAAAATCGGCTATTTTTGACGTCGTGAAGCAGCTAGAGCGGTGAAGGCAGGTCCGTAATCGACTCCATCTCTGTCCATTTCCAACCCTACATGGTGTCGAGCCTATCAATCCGCTGTTTTTCTTATGTTTTTCGTGTTTCGGCTTGCATTACTTTATTTACTGCGCTAATATAGTTTATATCAAGGAAAGGAGGTGAACATGACACCATCGGAGATAATCACCAGCATCTCGCTTCTCGTCGCGAGCCTCGCGGCCCTCATCAAAGCAGTGACCGGACTCGTCAAGGAGATGAGACGGAAACCGAAGAAGAGGAAGTGAGCAAGGGTTCCGGCCAGACCTAGGGGCCGGAACCCCATATCTCCGATTATGCCATGGGACATCATGAGAACGGAATCGATAGTCAGCGCGGTGTTCGCGCTCGGAACCGCCGCCAGCGCATGGTTCGGCTGGCCGTTCGCGCTCACCGCCGGATGCGCCGTCGTCAGCGCCGTCTTCGCGCTCATCGCCGGAAGGAAGGACTGACATGACCATCAAATACCTGAGCGTCACCGACGTGTCCAAGCGCCTCGGCATCAGCACCGCCGCCGTCAGCGCCTACAAGCTCCCCCAACCGGACGCCACCATCGGACGCACGCGCGGCTGGCTGCCAGAGACCATCGACCGGTGGAACACTCAGCGTCCCGGCCGAGGCGTCGGCGGCGGACGCCCACGCAAAAACAAGACTGAATAACAGGAAAAGCCCCTCCCCCAGCAGTACTGAGAGAGGGGCAACTTCGCACCGGACTTAACAGCTGTTAAGCTGCCGTTAAGTCCGGTGCGAAGCTTCGTTAAGTGTTGCCGCCGATTCCGCGACAACGCTTAATCTTTGTCGGAATCATCGTCCGGCTTGGTGGCCGTGAGCTGGCTCACGCCGATCAGGGCGCCGACGAACACGCCGACGGCGTTGATCGTGGTCACGAGCTCGCCGCAGTGCGGCAACCCCCACTGTGGGCCGACCACGCCGACCAGCCACGCGACGGCCGGCAGGGCGATCAGCGCGACCCACTTGAGGATCTCGTATGCCTTGTCCGGCAGAAGATAGTCGAGCTCGGTCTTGGTGTCCTTGTCCATTACACACCTCCTTAAGTGTTGCATAAGACCGGCTCCGCAACTTTTAGAATCGTGGAGCCGGGATCCGGTCAGCGGAGCCGCTGGCCGGGATAGATTGTGTACGGCGGGCGCAAGCCGTTGCGCTGCGCCGCCGCATACCAGCCGGATCCGTAGATCTTCCACAGGCTCTCGCCTGCACTGACCACGTGAGTGGAGCCGTAGTAGGTCGTGGACGGAGCTGCAGTCGCGGAGACGGAGCCGTAGTAGGTGATCGTCTGGCCAACGTAGATCCGGTTGATATTGCCGGAAGGCACGCGCCACGCGGAGGCCGGCTTGAGGCCGGTACGCTCGGCGATGGCCGACACGGTGTCGCCGGAGCGGACCACGTAGGTGCGGGACGGCGTGCGGGTCACGGTGGTCTGAGTGGAGGATCCGCCGCCGAGCTTGGAGTTGACGATCGCCATGACGGCGTTGTAGTTGCCGCCGAGGCGATTGATTCTCTCCTGGCCGTTGCCGTAGTCTCCGTGGATGACCTTGTCGGCCAGCACGTTGAGGTCGGTCGGCGTCTGCTCCGCTGGCTTGTTGACCTGTGGGGCCGTGGTGACGGTACCGGTGGAGCATCCGGCGCGTTCGCCGCAGGCGATCTTCTTCCAGGCGGTTCGATCGCCGTAGAAACGGTTGAGGTCGAGCGGGCCGCGCCCGTTGATGTAGCCGGTGCTGGCGTACTGTGTCATGCCTTCGCCGGACGCTCCGCCATTCCATGGGCTGTGCTGGTATCCGGTCGGCTGGCTGTTGGCGTACTGCGCCACCCAGAGCATGCACCGCTGTCGCACCCAGGTGTTGACCTGCCAGACCGCGGAGCGCTGGACGTAGACGATGGGCCAGACCTGCGTGCGGTCATGCACTCGGGTCACCCATGTCTGGATCCATGCCGGATTGCCCCAGTTTGGGTTGGCGGTCGCGCAGCCGTATCGCCCGTAGGCGAGGCACTGCTCCCAGTCGAGGGCGAGTATGGAGCGTCCGACACGTCCGGCGACGGCGTTGACGAAGGTGTCGGCCTCCGCCGTGGCGTTGCCGCCGTTGGCGAAGTGGTAGACACCGGTCTCCTTGCCTGTACGGTCGGCGTTGGCCAGTTGCGTGGCGTAGTTGTTGTTGCTCCAGTAGAGCCCCTGCGTGGCCTTGACGATGACGAAGTCGGCCGAGATGGCGGACGGTATATCCGCCGACTGGTAGCCGCTGATGTCGACGCCGTTGAGGTCGGCCATCGCGGCTGGCGCCACGGCCATGGTGATGGCCATGACCACGCCGGTGACCGCCAGGCGGAAGCGTTTGAGCCACGGAGGCTTGCGCTTGCGCATTCATTTCCTTTCTCTAGAAACGGGAAACCCCACGTTTTCACGTGAGGTTTCATGGGTTATGGCGGCGTCACATGTGGGCGCCACGGTTGAAAAGCAGGACGAGCGCGGCGAGACCGATCCAGGCGATGACGAAGGTCATTCGCCCTCCACGGTCTCCGGAGCCACGTCGGCGCGCAGCTCGTCCGGCAGGTGCGGCTTCGGATGCCTCTGAAGGAAGTCGGGCTTGACGATCTCGCAAAACTGTTGGAGCCAATGGAAAAGCGATCGGGTGTAGGCCGTGAGCGCGAAGTATTTCCGCTGCTGGACCTCCAGATGCTGGATCTGCTCCTCCTGCGACTCGACCTGCTCGCGCAAGGGCTTGATGACGGAATCCGTGAGGATGTCGCATGCTTTCGCGGCGATGTCCGCCGTGTCCTTGCGACGGCTGGAGATCGCGCCGATGATGGCGCCCACTCCCCCGCCTCCCACAAGCGCGACGAGCAGCGAAGTCCAGAATTCTGTGCTCGAAAAGAGATCAAGCGACGTCATCCGCACTCCATGGGTCGAGGCGCTTCTGGACTTCGTCTCTCAGCGACTTGGGGACGGAGTCGATGGCGCGCGCGCCGGAGCGGACGAGGTTGACGTAGATGGCGACCATGGCCTGCTGCAATGCTGTCATCGCTCACTCCTTTCCTTCGGTGTCGGCGGAAACCGCGGTGGCCTGCGCCTCGTAGAGGGCGGCGATGGCGGTGGCGTTGTCGACGGTCTGCTGCTCGAGCTGGGCGATGCGCTCCTTGTCATCCATCGACTCGATCTCGGCCGAGCGGATGAGGCCGTCGAACTGCTCGACCGCCTCCTGTTCGGTCAGGTCACGGCACAGGTAGGTCTCCTGCGCCGTGTATTCGGTGGACTCGGTGCCGTCGGCGCCGAGGCGCTGGACCTGCTTGATGTCCTCGCGGAGCCAGATGTCTGCAAGGCCGTCGCCCCGCCGGAAGTATTCGACCTTTTCTAGCGGAGTGGCGCTGGTGACGAGTTTGCTCATCTTTTTTCCTTCCTTGGTTGTTGGTTGGCGCGGGCCAGCGTCCGCTTGGCCATGCGCATTGTCTCGTCCACCTGCCGGCGGCGGCGCACGAGGACGCTGTCGGAGTGGATGAAGTATCCGTAGTAGCTGGCGCATCTGCGCGCCAATGTCAGGTTCCTTGGATGTCGGCGGAATCTGGCGAAGGTCCTTTCGGCTCGCAGGAATATGCCGGGTCTGATGTTCGTCCGGCCGGGCCGGAACGTGTAGCCGACCATGTCGATTGGTTCGATGCCGACGTGCTTGACGTTCCATTCGGGGTGCATGTCGAGTTTGAGCCGGTCGTGCGCGAAGGTGGTGATGCGTCTTGCCGCGATCGACAGGTCGCGTTTCGAGCGTCCGAGCAGCAGGATGTCGTCCATGTAGAAGAGGACGTGGGTGACGAGCCTTCGCTTCGTGGTGGTGCCGTCCCTGTGCCGTCTGGTTTTGGTGAGTCCGTGCTCGCAGAAGTGCCAGATGGACGACAGGTAATAATTCGCCAGGTATTGGCTGAGGTAGCTGCCGATGTTCAGGCCGTTATCGCCGGCGTAGGAGTCGATGAGGTGGAAGACGAGGCGCAGGAGCGTCATGTCGCCGACGTCGTGCGAGAGCATCGCCTTGAGCGTCGGCCGATCAATCGATGGATAGCATTTGCGCACATCGAGTTTGACGAAGACTTTGCTCGATGGTTCGCGGATCCATTTGCGGATGGCACGTCGTGCGTCGTTGGTGCCGCGGTCCGGGATGCTCGCGGTCTGCCATCGTCCTATCTTCGCGTCGAACAAGGGCATGAGGGCGATGACCGCGACGTGGTCGAGGATCTGCTGTTCGACGGCCTCACGGCCGATGACGCGATGCTTGCCGGAAATCGGTTCGACACGGTTGAAGTATCGGATACGTGGATGGTCGAATCCGCCGGTCCTGATCTGGCCGGCGAGTCTGATGGCGAGGTCGTCGAGGTCCGGGTGGTGTTCCAGGAATCTCGTGACGTCGCGTCTTGATGTTTTGCCTTGCAGGTAATGGTCTATGGCCTTCCTGACGAAGGCCGGTGTGCCGCAATGCGTGTGACGGCAGTAGGTTTTCAATTGAGCTGTTCCTATCTGGACTTTGCGCGGCTGTCGATGTGGCTGGATGGGTTCATCTACCGGCCGCGTGCTCGTGTTGCATTTTCGGATCTGGCCGTGGCATGCCGTCTGGCTTAGATCGTGGCCGACGGTAATCGGAGTGTTCTGATGTTTTCGACAGGATTGTCCAGGTATGCGGCCGCCGATGTTCCACCTGCGGTTCGTCAGGTCCCTGTTCAGGTTCGCGTGGAACGCGCCGCAGTTCGAGCCATCCCTGAGATTGCCGAACCGGTGCACGACGCGAAGGACGGTAGGCGCGCCACTCCGAGTCCCATGTGTTGTTTTGTCTGCGGTGGGCTATGAGGGGGCTTGCGCCCCCTCGCTGCGCTCACCCCTCACCGCTCTCGGCTCACGCCTTCGAGCGGCCGAGCGCGGATAGGCGGCCGCCGAGGGTCCACCAGCGGTGCGCCAGGTCCCAGCTCAGGCCCGCGCGGAACGCGCCGCAGCTCGAGCCATCCCAGAGAACGCCGAACCGGAGCACCTGCCGGAGCCCCTGCGCCTGGACCGGATTGGCGTAGACGGCGTCGGTGAGGCCGGTGCTGGAGGTGGCGCCGATGCCGGTAGGCAGGAACACGCGCCCGTCGACGACGTTGAAGTCCTCGGCGAAGCGCGAGCTCGCGTCGTTGGTCTTATCGCGGGTCGGAAACTCGCCTACGAGAGTGTAGTTGTCGGTGCTGGTCTTGGATGCCTTGGTGATGTCGTGCACGAGGTAGAGGGCGGTGTGGCCGATGCCGTCGGCGTCCTTGTAGGCGTTGACGATGGCGTCCGCGTCGACCTCGTAGATGCCGTTGCCGCGTTCGATGCCCTGCAGACGCACCGGCTGCCATCCGGCGTGGTCGGCCTGCGGGCGTCCGTCTCCCCTGCCGCGGATGGAGTCGGTGGCGCCGGTCTTCCACGGCATGGTGCTGACGAACGCGGTGGTCGTGGTGGTGATGGCGGCGCCGTCGATGTTGAGGGCCACGTTCGTCGCGTCGATGGTGGTCTTGGACAGGACGGTGCGCGCCTCGGCCACGGAGTGGTTGGCCGCGTTGTTGCGTTCCTTGTCGGTGCCGATGTTGATGGTGGATCCGACGAGGATGTTGTCGGCGGTGTCCTTGGCGATGATGACGCGTTTGGCATTGGTCTCGGCCTTGGTGACCGGCCCCTGAGCCGTGTAGTTTTCGAAACAGCCGCCGAGCGCCGCCTCCATGTCCTTGGTGGCGAATTTCAGCATGAGCATCAACTGGAAATAGAAGACGTCCGGCTGGCATTGGCCGGCGTACCCCTTACCCTTCTTCAGGGCGAGGTCGATCTGGTCGTTCTGGCAGCCGAAGCCGGGGTCGATCTTCTGGCTGCTCCAGGAGCGCGGTATGCCGCCGGACAGGGATGCCGCGTATTTCGCGAACAGCAGGCATGGGCGTTCGGTGCCGTCCGGCAGGAGCAGTCCCGGCATCGGTTCGAAGCCGTCGTACTGCTCGTCGCTGTAAAGCAGTTCGATGTGGTTGTCGTCTCCGTCGATGCGGAAATATCCGGGCGCGACCATGACGAACACGTCTCCGTTGGATCCGTCGCGGCGGAATCGGCTGTCCCCTTCGATGGCGGTGATGTGCGGCACGCCGGAGTCGTCCACGGTGGCGTTCACATCGCGCCATTGGAAGGCGTTGAGGTAGGCGTAGTCGTCGCGTCCGGCGTTCGCGGCGGTGGATACCGTCACGGACAGGTTTGCGTTGTCGTGGGTCTTCGCGCCTGTGGGCACATGGGAGAAGGAGTAGCGAGGGAACTGCACGCCGTAGATTCGGCCGGAGCGGTGCTGACTGTAGAACTCCTTGACATTCGCGTATTCGTGCTTCGATTCGTCGTAATGGAAGGTCGTGCCGTCCACGTCGGTCTCGCGCAGGGCGCGCATGATCTTCGCGAAATCGCGCAGGCGGATGAACTTGTCCGGATTTGCCATTTTCTGTCCTTTCTCAGTTGCGGATGGCGGCCAACGCCCAGTCGATGTCGGACTGGTCGATGTCAGCCAACGGATTGCCGGTACCCACCGGCGTGAGCGTGGTAGAATCAACTTCAACCAGATCGGAGAAATTCAACACCGAAGTCGAATCCGGCACCTGCACGACGCGAATGAACCGCCATGAATCGGTGCTATCGCCGATGGTCACCTCGTAGGCGAACGTGTTATCGGTCGGCGGAACGGTGACGGTCGCGGTGCCATACTCGTCCAGTCTCACCTCGAACGAGTCACGCACCACGATGCGCTTACCGCTGTTGAAACGGCTCGTCGGAATCACGTGAACCGTCTCACCGGCCAAGTCGGCGATGCCATCCGCACTCGGATGGCCGAAATCGAATTTGATCTGAGTCAAAACATCCTCCTTAAAAGAAGCGTTAAAAACAAAACCCGTCGAAATCGACGGGTTTAAAAACATGAACGGAGAATCATGGATGTGAAACAATAAGAAACCCACACGCATGTCAGGCCAACGACAACACGACAATGTGTGGGATTATTCAAAAACAAAATTGGAAAGGAACCAATGCTGTTCGACACGTTCGTAAACACTGTTTGGAAACCATCATGCGTGAAACTACGCGAATGCACTCTAGTGGGATACGAAAGCGCTTTGAACCGTCACATCCTCCCCAAGTGGAGCGGAAAAGACCTGGACTCCATCACGGTGGCGGACATCGAATCATGGTTGGCCTCCTTCGACAAGCCGGGAGCGGCGCGAAAAGCATGGGCCGTGTTCCGTGCGATTCTCAGGCTCGCGTTCCGGCGCGGCATGACGGACAATGATGTGACCAGAAGGGAAATCAGACTCCCCCGCCTACGTCACTATGAGCCGCGAGTGTTGTCGGCGCAGGAGGTGCGCAAGCTGTTGAAAGGCTTCTACGGGCATCCGCTCGAAGCATGGCTGTTGGTGTCGGTATGCGCCGGTTTGCGCCGTTGCGAGTCGGTCGGCATCGAATGGGCCGACCTTGACCTTCGACGCGGCACCGTCACGGTGAAACGTTCCGTGCAGTGGGTCGCAGGACATGAGACGGTCACCGAGCCGAAGACCGATTTGAGCCGTCGAACCGTGGCGTTGCCGCGATTTGCCGTCAAGCGGTTGGCGGAACTACGGCACGGCACGAAGACCGGCAGACTGGTCGGCAATCTGAACGCGAACCAAGTCGCTAACCGTTACAAGTCATGGTGCCAGCGAATGAAACTACCCTCTGTCCCGCCACGCAATCTGCGTCACACGTTCGGCACGCTGGCAATCAAGGCGGGCACCGACATCAGCGTGGTCGCACGACAGCTCGGCCATTCCGACATCCAGACCACCGCAAGGTATTATTTGAAGCCTGATCTGAGCGTCCTCAAGGACATGCAGCGAGCATGGCAACGACTGGTGTTGACCTGCTGAATAGCTTTCCGTAACCCTCACCAAGACGAACACTAACTGGAATGTGGATTACCGTACCGCGCTGGTCGGCAAGATGCTGATAGTCGCATTCCACGCCACACGCCTCAACTCCGACTGGAAGGCTGCGAAGGAGTGGGAGGTATCCCAGCTTTTCACGCTACCAACCGGCTTGGAGGCGGCTTTCGAGGTGCATTGCGCCGCCGTGTCCAATTCCAGCGTCGGGCTGCATGGCGTCGAAGTGCAGACCGCGGGCAACGCCATCGCCCTCCGCTCGTCGGAGAAGATGACGATCGGCAAGGGCGGATGGGTCGAGGGATGCATCACGGTGCCGCTCGCCTAGGCGAATGTCACGCCATCTGGCACGGGGATAATCTTCGAGAAGCATTGGATGACATCGTTTGGCCCTACACCGCCGATGAGGGCCACCGACCCGTCCGTGTTCCAAGTCGCCTGTTTTCCGTACGCGATGCCGGCCACATTCGCGACGCACCCCAAACTGACCGCTTTGGAGGGTTTCACGCCCGATTTGAACATCCAGACGGTGAAGTTGCCGATGTTCACGGTGCTTCGGAACGATGACAGGTCAACGAAGATCAGACCATCCCTGACCTTGATGGTGTTCGAAGCGCTGTAAGTCGCCGGAACGAACGAGCCGGTGGACTGCCATTGTAATTGGCACGTCTGGGTTACGGAAAGCTATGCGTCATGAGATTGGATAGCAGAGCGAGCCGACGCATCCTTGGTTGCTGCCTGCGGCTCCCATATTCGCGCACCTGATGGTGCCGTTCGGATTGGCGACAAGCATTCGGGCCGTCTGTCCGTTGGACACGCATACCATTGCGTTGACTTCGACGGGCGGGCGCAGTTCGACCGGCAGCACGTAGTCGCATTGCACCGCATCCCAGCTGCCGTTGCTGAACTTTCCAGCATATTTGACGAGCATCATCATGCCAGTACGGATGACCGTGAAGCCCTTCGCATTGTACAGGGTTACGGAATCCCACAATGCACCCTTCGGGGTGAACATGCGTACCGGCGTGCCGACCGTGATGCCGTCCAATGGGATACGCCACAACGGCATGTACGCGTCGACCGCGCCGGACAGTATCTTCCCTGACGGGATGGTCGGGTCAGCGGCAGTCGTCGCGTTCGGCGTGCCCTTCAACACGGTCAATTCCACCAGCTCATTACCGGTCTTGGAATCTCGATGGTAATGCGCGCAGATGATGTCATTACGTTTCATGCCTTGCGACCCGTTGGAGATCGTCACGGATTCCGCCGCCGTGATATGCCAGTCCAAGCCTTGAATCGACGCGCAGCCGGTGCCGATCGTCGCCCTGTTGGGCGAACTCATCGAACACTTGAACGCGTCGCCCCAGTCGAACACCACGTCGGACTTCGAAAACTTGGCCTGATGGATGATCGCCTTGTCCTCGCTCGAAATATGAGCCGTACCGGCCTTGCCGTCAACAAGTTCGATGGTCACCGTTCACCCTCCTTCAACCATGCTTCAAAAGAAGCGTCGTCCTTCTGCATGAACGTCAGGAAAGACGCATTGCATTGGGAGCACAATTCGTAGATGTCAGGCGTCACATCATCCGCGATGCGGGTCGCCTTGCCAGCGGAATACCGGCGAACCATGAACCATTCGCGCGCTTCCGTATCGCCAGCGGCGACATACGCGGTCTTGCCGCACTTGTCGCACACGTACCTCGAGTAACCATCAGTTTTCACTAGCCTATCCTTTCGAAAGTGAAACAGCCAAGCGAAGGCAACTGCCTCCACGTGCCGCCGAAATCAGAGGAAGGGTCAACGCCGGTCGTGTTCTGGACCACATAGCCGATCGGGAACACGACCTTTCCGGAAGAGCCGCCGCCGACGTGGGCGCTGATGACACCGTCAACGGAGACTATCGTGGAACCGTCCACCCTCACGCCGCCCAACACGTCCGTGGACGCCTTCGGCAGCGTGTAGGCGTTCGCGCCACGTTCGACCGAAGCGAGCTTCGACCGCTCGGAATCGGTCATCATGCCCGACTTCGCACTGTCGGCCACACTCTTCGCCGCATCCGCAACGGTCTTCGCATCTTCGGCGGTCTTGTTCGCCGCTCCAATCTGCGCCGCGTAATCGGAAGCCGTCTTGTTCGCCGACTCGGCAACCTGCCTGACGGAATCCAAATCCTCGGAAGCGACCTCCGCGTTTATCGTGCCGCCTGAAATCGACAGGCCACGGCCAGCCGTCAAAGACACGCCGCCATCAGTCGTGCCACTGGAAGACGAAGAGGAAGAGCCGGAATAGTTCGCATCCGCCGACTGCACCGGCAGTCCGATCTCGAACGTCGAAGTCAAAATCCCGGAATCGATTTTCACGATCCGCTTCGTCACCACGGCGGTGACGTTGACACCGGAAGCCTGATCCGTCGCGACGATCTTGTCATCCACGTGCAGACCATCGCCGACCTCATCGGACAACGTCACCTCGACCGAACCACCGGTCTGCAGCTCCTGCAGATGTTTCTGCGTCTCGGATTGCAGCGTGGACAAATCAGCGTTGGAATAGTCGTATGTGGCGCATACCTCATCGGCGCCAACGAGTGTCTGCGTCTGGCTCACCGCACCGCGTTGGTCGGCGAAATAATTGACCACCAGACGATCCTTGAGCTCCTGAGAGCCAAGGCCGATAAGATGATTCACCGCGCGACGGTTGGTTTCGGCCTTGAAATCCACCAAGTCGGAATCGATCGTGTTGTCGATGATGCCGACCGGCGTGATGCCAAGCAGAATGTGATTGTCCTTGGCTTGGAAGTCGAGGCGTCTGCCGCAGGATGCGAGCAGATTGCGGAATCCTGTGTAGGCGTCCACGTAGCGTGGATTCTCGAAACGCCAATTGGTGACAGTCGAGGAATCATCCGATTGGACGGTGAACACACCATCCAAGCCAATACGCTTCACCAGCCCGGTCAGTATGTCCGGCAGTTTGCCTGACACCGTGAGATAATCCTGTCCCGAATCAGGTTGGAGGATCTTCGCCGCCAGCATTCCGGTCCACGATTGACCTATCCAGGTTGTCGTAGACGTTCCTCCGACGACAGACACGCGACGATCGAATATTCGTCCTCCCACATCGCTTCCATCAATCCAAAAATACCAGCCTTGCGAAACGTTCGGCGCGAGTGCGTCATCGACGGTCAATTCGAAGTCGTTTTCGTCTGTGCCGCAAGCCCAATCCAACGTCACCTGCGATATGCTCGCATGTGGCGTCAGCTTGCCGTCGGCGAGGATAACGTCAGCCAAGGCACACCTCCAGAAACGTCGAACATGGTCAAATCGATGCCATAATTGCCGGAAACCGTCAACAGCGATTCTCCGGCCGGTATCGGCTCGAAAACGTATGAGCCGCTTCCGCTGCCGTTGCCACGAACGCCCTTGTCGAAGACATCCGAAACGTCGCCGTTTTCGGCTGTCAACGTTATCGTCTTCCGCAATCCAGTGGCCGACAGCGACACATGACCGCCTTCCGGCACCGTCACGTCAACCGCGTATGTGTTGTCGCCGATGCGAAAAGACGGGTTGACGCAAGGGCCGAAAATGACCGCAGTGAACTCGGCGGCCTTGCCGGTCGGATTATTCACCGTCAAAGCGATTTTCGACAGAGCCAAATCGGTCGGCAAATCCAGGGGGAGGTCAATCTGCGAACCGGTGCCTGCCGCCGTCGGGAAGAAATGCTGCACCGGCAGCGCGCGACGCCAGACGCCATCGCAAAGGACAATCGTGTAATCGACTTGCGCGTATTCCGGCCATGGCACGAGACCGAGCGATGAGCCGACGACATACGCCCGCTGGAACCATTCGCCATCGACAATCAACGTGCCTGGCGTAACAGCCTGCACGTCCGAATCGAAAGCCGTCTGCACCACGTCCAATCTTGACGGATCCGTGGTGCGGACGGTCATTTTCGCCGTCGAAGCGTTGCGGCTCGCCGATTTGATGCCGCGGGTCGCCAAAGTGTAGGTCCATGCGTATCCGCGCATTTCCTGCAGATCAGCGACCCAGAGAGTATCCGTGTTGAGATCGATGACAGTGCCGTCATGAGCGGTGTATTTAAGTTCTCGCATACTTGCGAATCAACCTCCCCAAGTCACGGTCGCTCATTGTCGGATCTCCTGCAGCGGTGGATATGATCGCGCCAAGATCATTGTGCAGACTTGTTATCGCGGCAACGACAGCACGTGTATCCACCTGCACGGAAACGTCCGGCAGGCTTCGGCTCGTCGAGAACGCTTCGCGGGGGATTTTCCGCTCGTTGAGCAGGCGCATGTTCTCCACGCCGTAATAGGCCGTGGCTGCGGCGTTCTCGACGAATTCGCCGGAGGATATGGCGGCGTTCAGAAGTTGAACCGAATCGCTCTGACTGTTTCCGGCTGCCCATGTCGGACTGACGTAGCCGTCGAAGATGCCGCCTCCGGCAAACTTTTCGAAGTGCCCGTCAGTGAACAGACCGCCGGTGTATGCGCCCTCCTTCTTCGTCTTCTCCGTGACGGTGAAGGTCTTGTCCTGGATCTTGAAGTTGTTGATGGAGCGGAGCACCGGCGTGGCCTGATCGTTGACCGAGGCTGTGCTTTTCTTGTCACGAAGCCTCTTGGCATTGACGGCGTCGACCTTCGGTCCGGCCTTGTCGGTCGAATTCAAGGTGTTCTTCTTGTTCGCCAGCTTCTGCGAATTCGCACGCCTAACTATCTGCGACGCGATGTCGGTCGAGTTCAAGGTGTTGCGCTTGTTGGTCAGCTTCTTGGCGTTGGCCTTGTTGACCTTCGGTGTCGCGTTGTCCTTGGCGTCGAGCTTGGCGGTGGCCTTCTTGCCGTTGAGCTTGTTGACATTCGATGATGCTGTCTTGGCTTTCTTGGAGGCGTTGTCCTTCGCGTCCAGGGTGCCTTTGACGTGCTTCTTGCCGAAGTCGTCCATCATCTTCTGCGCCTTCTTGGCGCTGGCGGTGGCCTTCTTCGCGTCGGCTTCGAGCTTGGCCTTCTTGATCGTCTGGCCGAAGCGGTCGAGGTTCGTTTTGGCGTCCTTGGTCTTCTTCTTGGCCTTGGAATCGTCGACGTCGAGCTTCGCCTTCTTGCCTTCCGCGGTTTCCTTGATGTTTTCGAGCGACGCTTTGATGCTGTCGGAACTCAGACCCCACCGGTCCGCCAAAGCGTTAGCGGCCTGTTCGCCCATGCCCGAAGCTTCGGCCTGCCTTATGAGGGCTTCGCGCGCATCCTGCAGGACGCCGTTGGCGCGTTCGATCTCACCTCCGGTGAAGTTGGTGTTCTCACCCTGCTTGAGTATCTTCTCCGCAGCGTTCTGCGCGCTGCTGGCGATATCCTCCAAGGCCTGCTTGGTCTTGGTGCCCTTCTCCGAAAAGCGATCCAAAAGGTCGCCATTCTCGTTGAAGACGACGCCGTTGTCCTTGCAGGTGTCAGACAGCTGGCCGATTTTTTGGTTGAGCTGGTCCACGGCCTCGTCGGCGGTCAAGTTGTTGGATTCGAGGCCGAAGAGGGATTTGACGAGCCCATCGATCTCCTCGGCCGCATCCTTGGCGCTGGAGCCGAGATCCTTGTTCGCACTGGAGGTGTCCTTGGCGGCCTTCGCTGCCTTGCCGTCGGCATCCACGGCGTTCTTGGTGGCTGCGGCCTTCTGCTTGGTCTGTTCCTTGGCTTCGCTGTATGCTTTGGCTTCGTCCTTGATGCTGTCGCGCATCTTCTGCGCGACAGCCATCTGCGAATGGCCCTGCTTGCCGTATTCCTTCAACGCGGCGTTGACCTTGTCGGTCGCGGCCTTGTTGCCCATGGCGGCGCTGGTCATGTCGGTCAGGCTGACCTTCGCCTCGCCCATCCAATGCGTCATGTCGGCTCCGGCGAAGTTCATCTTCTGGTAGGAGTCGGCGATGGTGCTACGGACGTCACTGCCTGATTCAAGCGCGGACTGGAGCTGTTCGGTGGCCTCCTTGGCCTTCTGCTGGCGCTCAATAAATGAGGTGAGCGCCACTCCGGCGACGGTGAGGGCGATGCCCCACGGTCCGCCGAGCAGACTCATGACGCTGCTGCCGACGGCTTTGAATCCGGCGGTTTTCAGTTCGGCTCTGCTGGCGCTCGTGCCGAACGCCTCCATCTGCTCCTGCGCGCTCATGCCGCTCGCACGGAACATCTGGAAGGCGGTCTGCGCGGAGGCCAGAGCGCTTTTCATGCGCTGGATCGGGTCGATGGCCAGACCAATGTTGTTGACCATCGTGCTGGTGCTGCCGTTGAGATTGCTTGCGGCCTTGTGGACGCCGCCGAGCACACCGCCGAGAGCGGCCATGACGATGATGGTCTGCTGCGCGCCGGCCGGAAGGCTGGCGAAGGAGTCCACGAGGGTGTCAAGCCCCTGGACGAGTTTGCGGAGCGGCCCTTGCGCGCCTTCGCCGATGGAGATCATGAGCGATTCCATGCTGCCGGAGAGGTTTTCGAGGTCGCCTTTGAGGTTGTTGTTCTTTGCCGCTGCCTGTTCGGCTGCGTATCCGCTTTCGGATACCGCCTTGGTCCAGTTCCTGACGCCTTTCTCTCCGGCGTCGTAGAGGTAGTTGGCGGCCTTGATGGCGTAGCTGCCGAAAATTGTCGCATTCGCCTGGTTGCGCTGTTCCTGCGTGAGGTTTTTCTCGGCTTTTTGCAGCTGTCCGGCGAAGTTGGCCATGCCGACGAAGTTGCCGGAAGCGTCGTATGCGCTGATGCCGAGCTCCTTCATGGTGGCTGCCGCGTCGTTGGATGGCGCGGCGAGCTTCATGAGCATGCTGTTCAATTGTGTGCCGGCTTCGGCGCCGATGGTGCCGTTCTGGGCGAAGAGGCTGAGGACGCCGGTGGTCTCCTGGATGCTCATGCCGAAGCTGTTGGCCTGCGCGCCGCAGTTGTTGAGCGCTTCTCCGAAGTCGCTGACGTTGCCGACTGCCTTGCCAGCGCCGGCGGCGAGCGTGTCGGCGACCTGCGAAGCCTGGCTGCCGGACAGGTGGAACATCGACAATGCGTTGGCCATATATTCCGCGGCGTCGCCCACGGCCATGCCGTCCGAGGCGGCGAGGTTGAGGGCTCCTGTCAGGCCGCCGGAGAGTATGTCGGTGACGCTCATGCCGGCCTTGCCGAGGTCGTTGATCGCGTCGGCAGAATCCGTGGCGGAATAAACCGTGGAAGCTCCGGCTTCGATGGCAGCGGCACGCAGCTGGTCCATTTGGGCGCTGGTCGCTCCGGTGTTGGCCCGCACGGTGCTCATCTGCTGGTCGAAGTCGGCTGCCATCTTGATGGATGCGACGCCGAAAGCGGCGGCGGCGAGTCCGGCGGCGGTGAGGCCGCTGGTGATGAGCGCGCTCTTGCGGCCGGTGTTCTCCATGCCGGACGCGACGCTTCGCGCGGTCGATCCGGCACGGGTCATAGCCGCCTCATACGACGCGGTGTCGGCCATCAGCCGGATGACGATGTTCTTGTTCTCGGCCACAGCATCCTCCAAAATGTCAGGTCAAATGCGCCACCAAAGCGTTCGCGGCCGGATTGTCCCTGCCATTCGCATCAGTCCACCGTTTCATGGTCTGCTGCATGTGCGCCGTGGCCCAGCAGACGCTGGTTTCGGCGTGCAATGTCAGTTCGGCCTTCGGGTCTTGGCAGATCGAGCGCGGCAACCCGCATAGTGGGCACAATGATCGTTCGTATTCCGCCAACGAGCGCATCCACTCACGCTCCGTCTCATCCCACTCGACATCATCGCCCTCGCGCGGCGTCCAGCCCATGAATCGCTTGTAGCTGATGCCGAGCTGGCGGCAGATCTTAAGATCCTCGACTAGTTGCGGAGAACCTGCGAGGCGAGGTCGAATGCCGCTTTTGGGTCCGCTGCGGTGCCGTTCAGTTCCGCGATGGCCTGCCAGATCGGCGTGAACTGGCCATCGGTGAGTTCGTCGAACAGATTACGCCACGCCTGTTCGGTCTTGTCATCGTCGGCCACCGGCTTGCCGCCGATGGTCGCGGAATCAAGCATGAGCGGCAATGCCGCGGCTGCGGTGCCGAACATGTCGTTCGTGCCGTTCTCATTGCGGTGCGCGGCCAATGCCTGCGCCCACTTACTGACCGGCAATGCCCGCAACGTGAGCTTCAATGTCTCCGCATCCGCCTGTTCGCGTAGCTGTTCGATGCGTTTGGCGGTGGCCTTAGCCTGCCGGTTCGTCCCGGCCTCCGTAATCTGTTCGCGCGTGGTCTCCTCGGCCAGCGTATCACCCAATCTGGCGATGTCCTCGGCGATCTGCTGGTTGAGGATGATGTCGACCTCGCGCGTGCGCCTGGTGACTTTAAGCATTGTTGTTCCTTCGCTCTAAGATTTCGTGTTCCTTTACCGGGAAAGAGAAAAAAGGTTCCCGCACCGGCGAAAGGGGTGAAAGTCCGATGCGGGAAGAATCAATCAGGCGACCTTCACGTTCTCCGCCCAGCCTGGAGCCCGGACGGAGAAATTGACCTTGCTGCGCAGGACGCTGTTCGCGGCGATCGCCACCTTGGCGCTCATGCCGACGCGGACCGCGTACACGTTCACGATGTCGCCGGCGACAAAAGTCGAATCCGTCTGCTTGCCATAGCGGCGCACGAAGTAGCCTTCCGCGCCCTCGGTCAACGTCTCCATTGCCATGTTCTGCGCGGAATGCGACGTGTTGGTGTTGTCGACGACCTCGACGCTCGGGCCACTGATCTTCTTGCGTCCGGGATTCTCGTAATCCTGCGCGCTGTTCTCGCGCTGGTCGGAGATGGAATCCTGCGACGGCGAGCACGACCAGCCGCCCAGGGTGACGTAGTTGCTCAGGTCGGTGCCGGCGCCGATCTCCGCAGCGGTCGGCTTCTGAATGTTTTTGATGGACGGCACCCAGATCGTGTTGACCAGACCGTCCGCCGGTGTGGAAGGAACTTCAGTTCCAAGAGTCAAAACCATGACTCCTCCTTATAAATATTGGGTCACATGCGTGACCAGTTGAATTTGAAAGTCAATAGGCGCACCTGATAGAGCAGGCTTGTGTCCTCTGCGGTGAGTCCGGCCGCATATGCGCCGGAATCGGAGAACAGGGTGAGACAGCCGGTGTCGAAGCCCTTGGCGACGAACCGTTTCCCGGTCAATGCGGGGACCATGAGGTCGTCGGCGATCACGTTGACGGAATCGGCCGTGGTGCTCACGATGCGCACCTGCAACGTGCCGATGCCGCCCTGCAGGCGTTGCGTCTCGCCTACCACGTGGCCGGACGTGGTCACCGTCTCGATAATCCACGGCGGCTTGTCGGTAGGCTTCGGAGCGGTCTGCCGGTACACCGTCCACCCGGCGGCGGGCTGTGGGATGTGTTCGAGGATCGTGTCGGTCAGCGTCATGATCGATGCCATCTCAGACCACCTCCACGGCCGCCTTGGCCACGTGTTCGGCGAGCGCCGGCAGTTCCTTTTCGCCGTGCTCGTAGAATTCGTGCGTTCCGCCGCCTTTCGCGGTGCCGAAGAAGGCGATGTTGGCGAGACTGCCGGCGACGCCCTTCGACGGGCCGATCTCGGCCGTGATGCGTCCGGGCGTCGCCTTCACCTCGTAGGTGATGGGTATGCGCCGGAACGCCTTGTTGCCGGAACCGGAGAGGTCTTCGCGCAGATCGTTCTTGACGTTCTGCGCGCCCTTCTTCACGGCCATGGTGATGGCCGCGCGTCTGGCCACGCCTTTGGCGAGCAGTCGGTCTCCGAAGGCTGTCAGTTCGGACGCGTCGAACAGACTTGCGACGCTCATGCGTCCTCCTTCGCGTTCCATCGGCAGGCGGTGGCGTGCGTCTTCTCGGATTGCGGTGAGACGAGGCGGAGCCGTCTTCCTTTGAGCAGTGGGTTCGTGGATTCGGTGACCTCCACCACGTCCCCGGCACGCAGTCCAGCGGTACCGTATGGGAAATGCACATACAGGCTCCAGACGAGGCTCACGGCGCCCATAGCCTGGGCGGCGCTTCCCTCGGTCTGCTCGCTGGCGAGTCCGCCGGACGTCTGCACCTTGCACTTGCCCGCGTACACCGGTGTGGTGCCGGTGGTCGGCAGTCCGGTGTCCGGATCGGTGGTGGTATCGCCGGGGCGGGTGACGACGCACTGGTCGGTCATGAGGTCTTCCGCGTTGGCTCTGGCCTTGGCGAGGAAGGATGCGCTGAGTCTCATCGGAACACTCCTATAGAGGTGACGTTGGCGCCGAAGCGGTTGCGCAGGCTGCGCTTGGTCGATTCGGGCAGTTCGGTCACGTCGATCTGCGTCTCGTCGGATTGCGCGTAGCCGACCTGCGCGTCGTCGACGCGCTCGTAGCTGACGCCGACGTGGGCGCCGGGGCCGCCGTCCTCGAGCTGGTGAAGTCCGGCCGCGGTGTACGAGCAGACGAGTCTGACGATGTCGGCGGGTATCGGCTTCCAGCCGCCGGTGAAGGTGACTGTCACGACCGACGGGATGCGTCCGAATGGGCTCCACGGTTCTTCGCGGTAGAGCGAGGATCCGAGGAGCCTCCAATCGTCTACGGGCTTGCCGTCAACGAGCACCTTGGACACGCTTCTGACGGCCCTGCAGGGCAGGTCGAGTTTCCTGGACTGCTCTCCGGGGATGTCGACGGTCCACTCGCCGAAAGTAATCGGACAGCCGGCGGCCGAGCGGACGGCGTCGGAGACCGAGTCGAGCAGGCTTGACGCGGCCTGTTCGTCGGTCACGTCGATTCCGTAGCTCTCTAGATCGGCCAGTGTGGCCAGTGCGGTCATTTCAGCCTCCGATCATCGATGGCTCAGGCTGCGTCGCCGAGGGTCAGCACGACCTTGGTCAGGCATTCGGGGCGGACCACTAGGCCGCCGTACAGGTCAAGTCCGCGGACCATGTCCGCGAAGTCGTCCTGCATGCGCATTGCCTCTACCTTGTTGACCTGCTGGGCGAAGGTGGTGGCCGCGTTGGTGCCGGCGATGATGGACTGCTTGGACGGCTTGCCGGACACGGTCGGAACATTGTTGGATTCCACGACCGTGAAACCGCTGACGGAGCCGACCACGCCATTGAGCAGCGTGTTGTGGCCAGCCTCGGTGCCTTCGATGAAGCGGGAATCCTGCAGCAGGAGCGCGTAGAAGTCGGGGCTGACGACGATCCAGCGTCCCTCGGTCGGCACGTTCTGCTTGTCGAGCTGCTTACGTGCTTCGACGACCGCAAGATACGCGTCGGACGGAGTGGTGACAGAAATGGTCTTCGCCGGAGCCGTGGCCGCCTTGTCCATCAGGCCGGAAATGTACTTCTCGACGTTCAAGGCCATGTTGTAGGCGGCGGAGTTCGTGAAGTTGCCGGTCAGGTCAGCCTTCGCCTGCACCTTGTCGAGGTCGTTGACCTTGAAGGCGAAGTAGTCGGACTGGTCGATGGTGAGCGTGCCCTTGTTCGCATCGGTTACTGCGTCGACGGTGATGTTGGTGCCGCGGGTGTACTTCTTCACGGTCACGTCGTCGTATCCGGTGATGTGGACGGTGTCGCCGGCCTCGCGGATGTCGCCCTCATAATCGCGGTTGCACAGGCTCGGGAAGACGAGCTTCGCGCGCAGGGCTTCGAGGATGCTGGCGGACCAGACCTCGGGAATGAAATTGGTGATTGCCATTGCTGGCCTCCTTACTTGTTCTGGCGGCCTGCGAGCAGGTCATCCAGGCGGCCCTTGCGGCGCGCCTCCTCGATCTGCCTTGAGGTCATGTTCTTCAGGTCGTCCCTGGTGAGCTGTCCCGCGGAATGATCTCCATCGCGGGCGCCTGACGGCGGGATGATTCCGTTCAGGCCAGCCTTGTTCCCGCCTTGCGCGAGATACGGGTGTGCCGAGACCAGGGCGTCGATCTTGTCGCTGATGGCCTGCTGGTCGTATCCGCCCTGATCGTCTGCGGTCAGGTCAGAGAAGTCGATGAGTTTCAGGGCGTCGCCGGGGTCGATGAGCCTGCCGGTGGCGGCTGCGGTGACGTTGGCCTGGAGGACGCGTTTCTGCAGTCCGGCGATGGTGGCCTGGGCGGCGTCGAATTCCTCGCCGCGCTTCTGCCATTCGGCGACCTGCTTCTCGAGGTCGTCGACGCGGTCGGCCTTCTCGTAGGCGGCCTTGAGCTTCGCCTCGAGATCACCGTTGACCTTCTTCTGGCCGAGGAACTTGTCGTGCCAGTCGACGGGCGGCTCCTGCGTGTTCGGATCGCCGGTGTTCGGATCCTGCTGTTGTCCTTCGGACATGGTGTTTCCTTTCATTTGGTGTGGACCTCGCCGTTGCTGGCGAGCCATCTGCGGTACGAGTTCTCCGCCTTGGCCAGCACGTCCGGCGTGACAGGCGCGCCCGGCTGGTACGGGTTGCGGCCGTCCAATGCGGCCTCGTATCGGAGTCTCGCGTTCTCCAGGCGTTTCTGTGCGGCGGTCAGCTCCTCGTGGCGTCCCTGCCTCCATTCGTTGTTGTGGAGCCATTGGCTGCGGCGCAGGTCGGGCACCCGTCCCCGCCAGTTGTCGGGGAGGATGTAGCCTTCACGCTTCAAAAGTTCGATGGTCTGTTCGCGGGGCAGGTTGAAGCTGTAGATGCCTTCTGGTGTGAGTCTGCGGTGTTGTTGCTGGCCGTATTGGTATTGGCGGATCATGCGGCTCCAGCCGTATCGGCTGGTGCCCTCGCTGGTGGTCATGCTGATACGGCCGCGCCCGACGGGGCGCATGCCTCGGTGGGCGTTGACGACCTGATAGATGTCGGCGCCGTCTCTGATTGCCTGTGCGTCGGCGTGGCCGAAGATCCGGTCCTGCTCCTCCTCGCCCATGGCATTGAATCGGTCCATGGGGTTGGTGATCCATCCTTGTTTGGCGGCTTTGTCCTTGCCTTTGCAGGGGATGTTGCGTCCGTGGCATTTCGGGTGGCGGAGGAAGCCTTGGTTGTGCCGGTAGTATTTTCCGGCGAGGATGGCGCATCTGGGACAGCAGTCGGGTGATTCGACGCGCACGTAGCCGACGCCTGCGCGTTGGGTGATGCTGACGCCCATGGCGCTGACTGACGTGTCCTCGAGGGCCTGCATGGCCATCTGGCGGAGGGTGCGGCGTCCGGCCTGCATGGCGTCGTACGTGTCCATGCCGTTTTTGATGGCGGTCAGGGTGTGGGTGGCGGGGATGTCGAAGTAGGAGTCGAGGTCTATGCCGCTTGGGGCGTATCCGGCGCTGTAGGCGTTGGGGTTGGCGATGCCGTCCGGCGTGATGTAGTCGCCTTGTTCGGCGAGCATCAGTGTGGACGCGTCCATGGCGTCCGATGCGGCTCGGGCCTGCAGTGCGGCGAAGAGCATGAGGAAGTCGGCGTTGGATTGATGCCAGCTGTCACGCACCCGCCGCGGATCCACGCCCTTCCAGGTCTTGTCCGCTGCCCTCATGGCCAGCAGGCAGAGTCTGGCCAGTGTGTTCCGGCTGTCCGACAGGCTCTCCAGCGTCTCCATCGTCTACACCTCCGACCTTCAGGCTTCTCGCGATCTCGGTCATTTCGGGGTCGCGGCTCTCGTCGTCGACCATTCGCATGATGCGTTTGATGTCCTCTGGGCTTTGGCCCATCTGTTCGGCGATCCACTGCAGCGGGTAGCCGAGCTGCTTGTATTTGAGCATCGCGTCGGCCATGAGCGCCTCGCTGCGGTATTGCGGGGTCGCGAACACGACTTTGGAGTCCTCGAGGATCCGTGCGGATTCCATGTCGTCCTCGAGCGTCATGGCCATCTCGCAGAGTTCGCGGACAGGCTGGCGCATGAAGCTGATGCGCTCCAGGGTCTTGCTGACCAATCCGGCTTCTGCGACCTCGTATCCGGTGGCGGGCACTTCCGCGTTGGTCAGCAGGTAGTGGCCGGGCGTGCGGGTTTCGGCGGCGATGTGCTCGACGGCCTTCTGGATGATCGGAAGGAAGGCCTGCAGGTTGCTTGCCGTCCATTCGCCGATCGACACGTTGTCGCCGGTGATCTGCATGATGCGCTCCATGACCTGCTTGTCGAGGTTCACGGGGCGTTCGCCTACCTGTTCTCCGGTGTTCCTGTCGAAGACCGGTTCGGACAGGCTGTCGCCGCCGAGGATGACCCTCGCGGGCATGGACGCGAAGTCCAACGCGTTGAGCGTGTAGGCCCAGCAGACGTTGACGGCGTCCTGCATGGATTCGACCTGTTCGACGTCGCTGATCGGCAGGTTGTCCAGGAGCATCTGGTTGCGGAATTCGACCAACGGGACACGGCCGAGCGGATTCGGGCGGGCGGATTCCGGCAGGAACATCCACCCCTCGACTCCCGGCGGGAGCCTATCGCGTTCGTCGTCGCCGCCCGCGCGGACTCGGACCACGTCGAAGACCACGTCCGGCAGCAGCAGCGTGCCGAATTCGTGCTCCTCGTCGTAGCGGACCAGGAGGCCTGCGTCGACCTCGCCGGTGAGCGGGTCGTAGTGGACGGCCGCGCTGTCGGGGTGTTCGAAGCTGATGCGCGCCCTGCCGTCGGGCATCGAGGTGACCAGGCCGAACGCGCGGCCGGTGGTGGTCATCATCAGGGCGGTCTCCTGCAGTTTGCGGTCACAGTCGTTGCGTTCCCACACGCGCATGACGTGCGAGTCGAGTTCGACGTCGCCGTATGGGATGAAGCCTCTGAAGTGTATGCGTTCGACGGGCGCCTGCGCGACCGGGAGGCACCAGTTGTCGGCGAACCCGCTGAAACGGTCCGACATGTAGCGCTTGAACTCGTCGGACGCGAATTTCAGGGTGCCGCGTTTGCCGCGCACGTAGTCCGTGTGCTCCCTGATGTCCGGCCGGCGTTGCTCGATCTTCATGGCGAGCAGGTTCGCCATGCGGTTCACGTCGTCGGCGGTGCGGATCATTCAGAGCCCCCTTGTTGTCGAGCCGGTCAGCAGGTACGCCTTGCGTTTCCTGCCCCAGCCGGCGGCGCGCGCGTCGCATGCCGCCTCGTGGGCGAGCACGCTGGTGACGGCCGCGTCGATTTTCCTTGTCTGTTTCGGTTTGCCGAGCCCGTACCGTTCGCCGGATTTGGCGAAGCGGCGGGCGTTGCGCATGTGGGTGATGGTGATCGGGCAGCCGTCCTGCGTGATGGCGTGGTGTTCGAGGTCCGATTCGAAGCGTTTCAATGCCTCCCAGACGGCGGTGATGCGGCTGGAGCCGCTCATCGCCCAGGGAATGTATTTCTTCGGCCCGTATTTCGAGTCCCATGCCTCGATCTGCGACTCCCACGACACCTCGTCGCGGAATCCGGGGTCGCAGTAGGCGCGCACGATCTTGTACCGGTCGTTGAGCTCGTCCATGGCGGCGTTGACCTCGCTTCTCGGAATGCGTCCTCCCCACGTCTTCGGGTTCCAAATGGTGGGGCGCCGGTCCTCGCCGTAGCGTGGCGTGAAGATGAAGCCTTCGCGGGTTTCGGCCTTGATGCATGTCCAGTCGTCGTTCTCGGAGCCGTCGAAGCCGAGGCACACCTCGGTGCCCTTCGGTGGGTTCTCAAGCCAAAGCTCATGCTCGGACACGCTAATATCCCATGTTCCTCAAGACCGATTTTGACAAACTCTTCTGCGAGCGCTGGTAGTTCTGGTTTGTGATCTCCCTTGTCGTCGCTTCGCCGAAGGAATTGACGAATGCGCGGCTTGTGCCGCTTGATTTTGGTTGGCGTCGGATCTGTTCGTCGGAGATTCTGTCGCGCTGTGCCCTGGCGGTGCGGAATGCCTTGGAGGCTGCCTGGTATTTGTCGTAGTTCGCCTTGGTTGCCTCTGGAAAGACGCTTTCCGGCATGCGCTGGTTGTATTGCGTGGCTCCGTGCGCGGTTCTCTGCATGATTTCCGATGCGGCGTCCATGCGGTTTCCCGCGTCGCGCATCATCTTGGTGAGATCCGTGTCGCTTACGGATGAAAGGTCAGAGGAAGAGCCTCCCCCTCCGCCGCCATGTCCGCCACGTCCTGCGCCTGAGCTTGATCCTCTTCCGCCCATTTTTTCATCCTTTCCGCATTGCTGTTTTTGTATGTGATCACTTCGATGCCACTGAAGTCGAAAAACGGAATGGCATCTCCGTAGAGGAGAATCTTTTCCGGTGCGAGCCTGTCGATCGCATATCGCATGCCGAGCCGCCAATAGAGTTCTGCCGTCGGATTGTCGTTCACTCCGACCGTGCTTACCGCGACGGTGGAGTTGTTTGGAATGCCTGAAAAGCAGTACGGGAATGACTCTGGGCCCGCCCATTGAAGTGTTGGGATGACTTTCAGTCCGCAGGCCTGCCAGTATGCTCCGATCAGACGGCTTCGGAAGACGTTCCAGATCTTCATCGCTTCCGGCATGTCCATGTATGTGCTGAAATCGGGTGCCAGCACGCATTTGAAGCGTTTGAGCGGTGCGATGTATCTGTCCGGCTGGTTCCAGACTCGCTGGAATTGGTAGTCGTCGATGAAGAAATGGATTCCGCAATGCTTGACTGTCTTTTTGCCGGTCGCGTAATTGAAGCCCATCAACATGTCAGGGGGGTGATGTCCTGTTTTGCAAGCATTGGCATGTCGTATCGGCCAACCGTCCGCACCTTTTGCAGCAGCGGAAGATTGTATTGCCTCATCGTCCGCATCCTTGATTTGTTGAGTGGTCTATTGTCCCGCATAGCAGCTCTCCCAAAGTCCGTCCTCGAGCCATGCGCCGCCTCCCTGCACCATGCGGTTGCCGAAGAAGCGTTCCGCCTGCGCGGGATCCTTCTCCATGAGGGCCTCGGCCTCCGCCTCGACGGAGTCCAATGGCACCCAGGGGCTGCCGGCGTAGACCCATTCGAGGATCTTGCGGCGTTCGCGCCGGTTGTTGAAGCTGTATGGTGTGCCGTCCTTGTGCCGCAGGTCGGGGTTCAGGTCGGGGTTGCGGTAGAAGATCCACACATCCGATGCCGATGTCTCGAATTGCTGTTGTGCATAGGAATTTTCGCCGGGGTCGTAGGCGTTGGTCCAGAAGTGCGTTCGGCCGCCCATGCCGGCGGCGCCGCGGCGTTGGGTGTCGGCCACGTCGAGCATGCCGTTCGACTTGGTGTACAGACCTGCCTCGTCCTGTTCCGCATCCGAAATCGGATTACCCAAGCGGCTGGTTGCCGAGGCGGTCACCACATCGATGCGGTCAAGGTCGAGATCGTCATCGTCCAAGTTGATTCCAGGACGCAGGATGCGGATGAAACCCTCGCGCACCTTGAGCAGCCGCTTCAACGGCCCGAGCCGTATCATGGCGACGAGTGGACGGTAGGCGTTGCGCACCTGGTCCTCGGAATTCGCGGTCAGCTGGATGAGTGGCGAAGGGTGACGCATGCCTTTCGGTTCGCCCGGATTGTAGTGGTAGACCCATCCGCAAGGGCAGCCGTTGTCGGAGCAGCGGTACACGTCGCCGGGCTTCGCCCAACCGGCGAACACGACCGGACCGCAGGCCTCGAGTATCGCGCATGAGGCCTCGGTCGGCCCCTTGCCGGTCTTCTGAGGTCCGATACATCCGGTCAGACGATATTGAAAGGCCTGGTTGAGGACGAGCGGATTATCCACCGTGACCTCCTCGGGAGGCACGAATTCCGCGTCCTCGCGCACCCGCCAGCGATGCGCGGCGTACCAGAATTGCCAATCGGACCAGCAGAATGGCTTGCCGCGGAGGATGCCGTCCGGCTGGCGTACATGCCTCCGCACCCACGCGTCCTGCAGGTCGGCCAATGTCGGGAAGTCGATGATCCAATCGTCGGCCATGTCACGCCCTCAGGCGACGTGGGAACTGGACGATCTTGGTGTCCATGCCGCTCTCGGCGGCCTCCGCGTCCGTGGCGGGCACCTCGTGGGCGGCCATGTCGACGTTGTCCTCGGAGATCTTCCAGCCGAGCGCCTGCAATCCGGCCTCGGACAGGCCGATGCGGTCCTCGAGCCTGATCTTCACGGCCACGTCAGCCGCCTTGGCCAATGAGCTCTCGCAGATGACGCATTCGCGGACATACGAAGCGATTTGATAATGCAGATACCGAAGCTGCGGCTGTTTCCACGCGCGCGCCTGCGGCAGACGCCACAACTGCCCCCACAGCTCGGACTCACGCTCATTCCAGGATTCCGAACCGGCGGTGTCCTCGATCCATTCCTGCGAGTCCTTGTCGAAATCGCGGATCACATACGGCGGTAGCGGGAATTTCGGCGGCCGGCCCTTATATTCGGTGTTCGGCAGGCTGCGCAAAGTGTATCCCCTGCGTTCGCTCGCTCCGCTCGACGGATCGGGCATCGGGCCAGACCTGACGCGTTTTCCTCCTCTTGGCATGGCTCCTCCATCGTCGGACGGCCTTGCGCCGTTCCTTCGCTGTGGGACGCAGGGCCTTTCGCCCGCCCCCTCTGAAACTTTTGAACCCTCCGCACCTCGGAGACAGCTCTCCGGCGGTTCCGGCCGCCAATCCGTTAGGAGGTACCCCCGTGGGTGTTTCGCCGGTTTGTTTTCGTTGATTTTCCAACGTTTTCCAATACCGCGCGTTCGTCTTCGCGGCGGGCCGCGAACCGAATTGAAAAAGACTTGATCGCTTTTCGTTTTCCGCTTCGCCTCACGCTTGCGGCGCGCGCCGGACGTCGTCGGCTTGGCTCGACGTACCGCATGCGCGCAGCAGATGAGATGAATCAGCGAAGGCTTCGACCGTTGAAGCCTGAAGGTTTCGTCCTTGCCGTCTTGCTGTCGTGGCAACGCTTGCACAGGCCGCGCATGCGCGCCGGATCGTTGGGGTCCAGTCCGGCTTCGACGAGTTCGACGCGTTCGAGCGGCCAATGGTCGGCGATGGTGCTGGGGGCGCCGCACAGGCCATGGTGCCTGCCGCATCCGTCGGGTCCGTCACCAGGGCAGACGCATCGCGGGTCCCTCGCCAGCACACGGGCTCGTGCGAGACGATGCGCCTTCGAGGTGTATGGATTGCGGCCGCGCGAGCGGCGCTTGTCCTTGGCTTTCCTGCACTCGTCACACAGGGAGCCGGAGGATACCAGGTGCGGGCAGCCGGAGGTGGAGCATACCTTGTACATCAAATCCCCCATCGGAGGCCCGGCATGTCTGGGGTACGTCTCCCGCGAAGGTCCCCCAGCTGGCCACCCCCGATTCATGGGCCACCGACGCGACGGGTGTCGCCGCCATGGTCGACGTCCTTCGGTGCGACGGCTCCAAGGGTTGCTAGTGGCTCCACGCCGGACAGCAACGATTATAAGCATTGGTAAAAGAAAAGCACCAGACCCTTCGGGCATGGTGCATCTTTTACAGATTACATGGACTCACCCTCTTGCGCAAGTCGCGTGTCGACCAGCTCGGCTTGATTGAATTCCCACATGCCACGGCCGATCCGCCGTGCCTTCGACAGCCTGCCACGAGTCAGCCAGTTGGACACCTGCTTGCGCGTGGTGCGCAGTCCGGCACGGTCGGTCAGCCAGTCGGCCGCCTCGGCGGGCGAACACGTCATAACCGCCTGTCCAGCCTCCCCCAGTCTGCCGGCCACCAGCATGTCCAAGTCCAAACGCTCGCCACACTCAGGACACCAGCCATCACGCATGCCCTGCGGCACGGCCAGCGACGTCGAACAGTCCGGGCATTGCACGACAGTCACCCTGCCGTCCGAAGGCGTGGAAAGCCGGTCGACGCGCCTGAGCATCCTGTCCAGCCGATCGGCCAGCTCGCCGGCCGACGGCGAACACACCACACGCGACCACGACCTGCACACCGCCCGATACGCCGGCCGCCACCCCTCGACCGGCAACAGCATCCACTTGAGATCCACGCAACCCGCCAGCCGAAGCATCAAGCGGGCCGCCTCCTCATACACCTCCAGCCAATGCACACTCACCGGCAACCCAGGCTCACCACCACGAACGCCACCACCGCGCTCGCCGATGTGCGCCTTGCGTTCGGCGAGCGCGCGGAGTTCCGGAATGGTTTTGGCGAGGCTGCTGGCCTGTCGGCGCATGTGTTTGGCGCAGGTTTTGCAGAGGGTGGTTTGTGCTGGTTCGCCGCATTGTTGGCATTTGTTCATGAGTGCTCCCGCTTCCGGCTAGAATGGTGGTTGGTTTCTTGGAGGTTCCGTCCGGCTTGGCGGGGCCTCTCTTTTTATTCGCCTTGCTGGGCAATCTTTCTGATGAGCATGCGGCTGATGTTGTTCTCCTCGTCTCGCTGGTCGGCCTGATCGAGCATGTCGGCCGAGTCCTGCATCAGGTGCGCCTGTTTGAGTGCCTTGGATGCTTGGACGGTGGCCATGGTGAGCGCGTGGCTGATCTGGATGTCCTCGCTGCCGCTGAGGGTTTGGAGGCCGGCGAGCGCCTCGCTGATGTGTTTCTGCAGTGCGATGGCCTGGCGGCGGATGGTTTCGGCCGCGTTGAGACGGTTCACGCTTTTGTCGATGTCGTTGCTCATTGCTTATTCTCCTTTGTTGGTTCGTTCGTGGGGTCGGCTGGCAGGCTGCCGATTTGGGCGAGGGCTTGGTCAAGCTGGCGCATTGGTTGGGCGAGCGCGTCCGGCAGGCCCGTGATGCCTTGGACGGCGGCGCGGATACGGCCGGCCGTGTCGCTCATCGGGCGTCCCTGGTGGCCGTGTCGATGCGCTGCTCGCCGAGGCTGATGTGCTCGATGTTGGCCCGACGGCGGAGGATGAGCGCGTATTCGTCCATGACGTCAAGCTGCCTGCTCAACAGGCTGATCGGGCAGGTGGGCTCGAAATCGAGCGTGCCATCCGCATACCTTTGCAGCATGTCCCTGAGCCTGCCGGCGCGGGCGGTCAAATCGCGGTATTCGACACGCATGCGGTCCTGGTAGCCGGAGGCCTTGGCGCTCGCTGGTTCCGCTTGGTCGGCGGCGGCGAGCACTTCGATGGCTTGGCGCAGGTATCCGTCGCGGATCCATTCGGATGCGGTATTCCATTCCTCGTGGATGATTTCGGTGGAGTCCTTGCGGAGTGCCCATTTGAGTCCGAACAGACGTTCGGCGACGGCTTCGGTGCGCGCGTCGATCGGCGGCAGTGGCGGGGCGAGTGTTTCCTTACTCATGGTTTCCTCTTTCCTGGGTGGGATGATTTTCGGCCGATTCCCAGATGTTGTGCCAAAGCATCCGGATAACCCAATCGGGCATTTCGGTCCAGATGGTCAAGTGCGTCGAGACGGCTGAGGCTTTCCACCACCTGCCGCAGACGACGCAGTGCTGCAGACGGTGGCGAGGGAAGGTGCAACGCCCTGGTCCGATGCCGTTGCTGGCGCAGATGGCAGTGCCGAGAGCGTTCCGGCACAGATGCGGGGTCCGGTCTTTCATTCACCGGCCTCCGATTGGGACAGGCGCCACTGCTCGAAAAGACGGTAGACATCCAACGAGATGGCCCGGACCGGACTGGACACCCGCCTGCCACACAAATCGCACGTGTGCATATCCTGCGTGACCAACTCATCACGCTGACACTGGAACGGGTTCCGAGCATCCCGCTCCTCCACGGCATCGGCGAGCGCCTCCCGAATCTTGTCCCTGGCATTGATGTAGGCGTGGTATCGAATCGACGCACTTTCCTCGAGGGGTCGATTGCCAAAACGCATTCCGGCGCTCGCGGCTTCGAGTTCCTGGGCGATGAGTTTGTTGAGCACGTCGATGGCGATGTCTGCGTCGCTGTTTCTCATTTTGTTTCCTTCTTGGTTTTGGCACATTCCGGGCAAAGGCTGGCGTTGGGGTCGATGGAATTGACTTGCCATCCCTCGTATTCGAGCCGATGCAGAGGTCCGACATCCCACTTGCGGCATTCGCGGCATGAGAGATGACGGTGGTTCGGACAGAGGCTGTCGCATGGATAATCTCGGTCGATGTGCCATCCCGCGGCTTCCAGTTCGTCCGGCGCTCCACTGTCGGTGATGTCGCAGTCATGGCATTCGACGTGCCAGTGGAGCGGGCAGTAGTGCCTGCCTTGGAGCTCGTCGTATTGCCAGCCGTGGTCGACGGCCTCGTTGTCGGCGTCCTCGTAGGTCGCGTCATCGACGGAAAGGCTTGTATGGCACTCGTCGCAGACGACGAACAGCTCATGGATTTCCCGGTAGCTCATCGGTCCGGCTCCTTGTCCGCTCCGCTCACATGGCTCCAGTCGCAGGACAGGCCGCCTTGCTTTCCCCATGCGTAGACGATGCAGTCCACCTTTCGTGTATCGGACAACGTGATGGCGCACTCGTAGAAACCATGGGCGGTGCCTCCATCGGTGCATTGCGAGTCGATGGACCTGACCGCATGCGCTGGCGTGGAAGGCTCCGACGCGCTCCCGCATCCCGCGAGAACGGTGCAGAGGGTGAGGGTGATGGCGGTAAGTGTGGCGCAGATGGTGTTTCTCATTGTTCGTTCCTTTGATGGTGGCTGGCGTGGTGGTTCCAGAGGCGGATGGCCTTGTTGAGGCTTCTGCCGTCGACGTGGAGGATGCATTTGTGCCGGCAGTTGGGACAGATGCAGCCGTAGATGGTGTTGACCGGTTTGCGGGTTCGGAGGCTGTAGACGGTGCCGAGGGTCAGGATGAGCGGCCGGGACTTGCGGCATGCCGGGCAGGGTGCAGGTCTGCGCCATTTGCGTGGGTTGGTGGCGATTCTGACGGTGTCTGTGTGGTGCATTTCATTCCTTTCCGTAGATGGCGAGGCTTCGTATGCCGTCGCCCATGCTGTTGGAACATGTGTTCGGATCGTGGGAGATGATGTCGTTTCCGATGCCCTGGAAGCGGAGGGTGGCGGCGCCGTCCGGCCAGCGGATGAGTTCGAGCCGTCCGTCGATGATGACGTCCTGGTCGGTTTGGGCGATGCAGCGGCGGCCGATCAGGATGGCCGGGTCGGCCGACCGCCATTTATGCAGCGGAACGTTGACGCTCACCGCGGCTCCTCGCCTTCGTTTTCGCCTTGGGCGTCCTTTCCGGCCGCCTCGTAGCCTTCGTCGTACACGTCGTCGAGCAGCGTCTGGAACTCGGGAGAGGCGAAGAACGTTCTGATGGCGTCCTTGGCCACGCGCCTCCATGGCTCCTTGTCCTCCATGGCCATCTCGTTCCATTGGCGTGGATGGCGGCGGCCGTTGCGATACCAGCGCAGGTAGATGGCTTCGGCCACCTTGTTCTGCGTCTCCAGACCGATCGTGATGGTCTCCTGGTCTGCCATGATGGCTCCTTTCAGTATGCTTCCGGTGGTTCCACGGCGGTGCGGTCCGCGATGACATAGGCGGCGAGCGCCATGCAGAGCGCGAGGATGATGAGCACGGCGTGCAGTGCGAGCCATTGGATTGGGATCCAGTAGTGGAGGCTGTAGCCGATGACCGGCCGGATGATGGCGTGCGGCACGAGCAGCAGCGCGGCGAAGGTGAACAGCGTGGCGAACCAGTCGCCGACGCGGTTGGAGATACGGTTGATGGTCTGTTTCATTCAGGTTCCTTTCAGTGTGTGGCGGTTTCACGGCCGGTTGGCCATCCAGCCGATCAGGATGGCGGCGATGAGGAGGATCACGGCTGCGACGTCCATCACCTTGCTTCTTTCGTGGCGACGTATCGGACCGGATGAGCGGCGAGTTGGCGGATGATGCGCGCGTATTGGCGGATGTCGCGGTCGAGGCATGTGCCGGTGCGGTGGGCGCTGGCTGCGGGCGTCTCCTCTTCCGGCCTCACGTCCCAGCCGGCGGCTTCGAGACTGTCGCGGAGGGTGGCCATGTCGATGCGGTGGTAGTGCAGCGGGAGGTTCGGGCAGAGTCGGGTGATGAAGTCGATGTCGAACTGCGGGTTGCTGCCTGCCGGATGGAGGGTGAACGATTGCGCGAGGCTGTCGACGTATTCCTCGAGCGCGTTCGCCGTCGCCTCCTCTGTATATCCGCCGTCGAGAGCGTCTTCGAGTAGTCCGTTGGCGCAGTGCATGCGCCACGCCTTGATGTTCCCGTCCGTAATGGATGCCTTGCGGCCTTGCAGTCCGATGACGCGGCGGAAACCTCCGACGCACCGCACGCCTCTCATGTCGGTGCAACGCATTTCCACCTCGAGGATCCTGTCATGGTCCGGGTCGAGACCCGTGGTCTCCACGTCCACCCACAGCAGCATGTCCTCTTTGGCTTTTTCCTCGCTTATCATTGGTTTCCTTTCGTTTGTAGGAGAATGATTTCGGTCTGCGTGAGCGGTGTCGCGGTACCGTCCATGTTCAGCAGCATCCACCGGCCTTCCCAGTCGAACACCGGCACATCACGCGGATCCGCGCCGAACGGCACGATTAATCCCAGTCGCTCCGCCTCCTCCACATGCTGGTGGACCCAACCATGGCATCCTGTGTCACCGCTGCCGCACAGCTCGATGATGTTGACTGGGCTGTGCCTCACATCCGGATCCGCCGCCCGCCGCAGCTGACGGTGATGGCCGGAACGTCCGGGCCAGCATGACGGGTCATGGATGTTCGTCCCGCAACGCAGGCAATGCCAACCCTGCCGCTCCAAGGCGGCACGCTTCGAATCGGCAAACTCACTCACAACGCACCCCCTCCTGCATCAGGCCGTCGACCAACACCAAACACGAAGTGCAATTGGTCCTCAACCCGGCCGCCATCGCCACGATGCCGTCATCCGCCCTGCCACCGGCGAGCGCTCGCAGTTCGATTGTGCTGGCGGTCTGGGCGGTGTCGGTGAGGAGTTGGGCGAGTCTTTCGAGTTGTTTCCTGGTCATTGGTTGTTCTCCTCGTCTTCTTCGTTTTCGTCGGAGTCGGCTTCGGTGATGGCGGCGATGAGCTGGTCGAGGTGGCTGGTTTCGTCGTCGGCGGGCGTGTAGCCGAGGTCTTGGAGGATCTGGTAGTAGCCGGGGATGCGTCTGCTGGTGTCGTTGACGGTGGTCCAGTCGGTCGGGTCGATGAACCATTCGAAACGTGCGGCGAGGATGGATGCTGCTTCCAATGGCCAGTCGTCGGTCTGCAGGCTGATGCGGGCGGCTGTCGGGGCGTCTTCGGCTGTGATGCCGGTGATCTTCTCGTATTCCTCGCGGCTTCCGGTGTGGTCGTTCCAGTTGGTGAGGGCGTCGGTGAAGCCGCCTGGGAATGGGTCGATGATCTGCAGGAGTCCGAGCCGGGCCGTGGTTTCGATGAGCTTGGCGCGTTTGATGCCGTAGAGGTTGGCGTGGAGCCATGCCATGCGCTTGTCTGCTGATGCGGCGGCGTATTCCTCGAGCGCGTGCCTGCGGGCGTCGCGTTCGGCTTGTTCGGCGGCGCGTCGGGCTTCCTTTTCGGCGTCGGCGGTCTTGTCGCGGCGGGTCCAGAGGTAGACCTGCTGCGAGACCGTGTGGATGGATACGGCTGCGGGGTTCTGTTCGCGGATCTTCTCGATGGCTTCTTCGGGGGTGCCGGTGGACGGGGACATGCAGCCGAGGTAGCGCCATTCCGGGTTGCTGTAGGGTGGGTCGGGGATGAGGTTGATGCCGCTGTCGGGCTCCCCGAGGAGCGCGGCGACCGATTCGATCCATTGCCGGTCGCGGTCGTCGCGTTCGATGTTGCGGAGGGTGTAGTCGAAGTTCGAGGTGCCGGCCGTCTGCGCGAGCTTCTTCTGCAGATCCGGACGGCCGTCGTATCGTGCTATGGCCACGAGCTGGCCGATGGTGAGCTGGCTGAAATCGTCGCGTGTCGCTCTGACCTCGTTGTCGATGCTGGCGGCCTTGGAGCGGTCACGCACGTAGTCGGCGCTTCGGCCGAGCCGGTGGGCGACGCTGGCGGTGGTGGCTCCGAGGTCGAGCATGCCCTGGATGGCGTCGGCCTCCTCCAACACGGTGAGCTGTTCGCGCTGGCAGTTCTCGGTGACCATGGCCTCCAACTGCTGCAATGGGTCGAGGTCGAGCACGAAGCATGGGACGGCTCCGGTTCCGGCCTGTTTGCATGCGGCGAGTCTGCGGTGTCCGGCGATGACGCGGTAGCGGCTGCCGTTGGGCACGACGCTGAGGGGCGTGAGGAGGCCGTTGGCTTTGATGCTGGCGGCGAGGTCGGTCACGTCGCCGATGTTTTTGCGTGGATTGTCTGGGTGCGGGTCGATCAGGCTCGTGTTGATGAGCTTGATTTCGTTGCTTTGGTAGTTGCTCATTGCTTCTCCTTGCTGGTTTGTTGTTGGTTGAGTTCTTCGGCGCACGCCTGGCATGCCTTCCACCATTCGCTTGGGTTGCCGTTGCGGAGGCTTCCGGTGTGGTCGTATTCGTCCTCATGCGGATCCATGAGCTGGTGGACGTGTTCGCAGTTCCAGGTGTGCTTGTGGCTTGGTGGCGGCGAGATTGGCTCGGGTGCCCATGTCTCCCATTGGTCGCGGAGCCATGTGTTGAGCCGTGGGATGTGGCCGCTGCGGATTTGGCCGTCGTTGACGGCGTGCTTGTAGCGGCGGAGCGCGGTTTGGAGGCGGGTGAGTTCGACGGGGTTTCCGGCGATGGCCGCGTACAGGCTTCGTGCTTCGGTTTCGGTCTTGCGGCCTTTCGCGCCGACGGATCCGGGATAGGCTTCGGCGAAACGGTCGAAGCCGGATTCCGGCGTATCGGTTTGCTTCGGTTTGCCGGCGGGAGGGGTCGGAGAGGGTATATCGGTATCGGTATCGGTTTTATGCCATGTTTTTGCTTGGCTGTCCTCTAGCAAGTTGCTAGACGTTTCGCTACCTGTCTCGCTACTGTTTTGCTCTCCGTTCGCTTGGCTGTTTGCTAGCAAGTTGCTAGACGTTTGCTTGGCCTTTTGGTTGGCGGCCTTACGCCGTCCGCCCTTGCTTCCGGCTTTGCGCCGGGCCTCGCGCTGTTCCTCGGTGAGCGTCTTGGGTTCCTTGCAGATGCCTTCGGCGTAGACGGGCCTCCAGCCGCCGCCGTGCTCCTCCATGAGCCCCATGTCGATGAGCTGCTGGAGTTGTTTCATGGTGCCGCCGGCGTCCTTGAGGTCGAGCTTGTCGAAGTATCCTGGATACGCGGCCGGGTCCTTGGCCTGCATCGAGATGCCCTTGGAGTGGATGACGCAGAGTTTGACCCACAGTCCCACGGTGGCGAGCGGCAGGCGGCGGATGCGCCTGTCGTCGGCCATCTGGTCGTCGACAATAAACCACATATCTCTTTTGCTCCTTCCGTGGTTCAGTCGATCTCGCCGGTGTCCGGATCGACGGTCGCCTCCACGTCGCCGTCGTCCATGTCGAGGCTGCGGCGCAGGTCGTCGATGAGGATCATCTGCCGTGACGTGGCTGGCTTCGCGCACATGTTCTCCATGGCCAGGCCGGCGTCGAGGATGCGCTGCGCGAGGTCTGCGCAGTCGTACACGGCTTCGGTGATGGCGTGGATGCCGCCCCACTTGTCGATATGCTCCTTCTTGGTGCGGGTGTCCATGACGGTGCGGCATGCCTTGAGCACGACGGCCGCGGCCTTGGTGACCTGCTGGGTCTTGCCGATGAGGTCGATGAGCGTGTCAGGTGTCGCTTCCTGCGGGATGAGCGCCTGTTGTTCGCTGGCTTTCATTGCTTCCTCCTTTAGAATTCCGGTTCCTGATCCGGTTTGCCGAAGTCCCCAAATGACGATTGGTCGGACGCCGGCGCGCCCCACGGATCATCGGCCGGCGGCGCGGCGGGTTGCTGTGTCTGCGCCGACTGTTGCGGCCGTTGGCTCCAGCCACCGACGCCGGTGTTGACGGTCGGCTGCGGCGATGCGGGGTTGCCGTAGACGGGACCGCCCTGGCGGCTGATGCGGGCGACCTGCGCCGTCGCGTACCGCAGCGATGGCCCGATTTCGTCGACCTGCAGCTCCACGACGGTCCGATTGGTGCCGTCCTGCGCCTGATACGAGTGCTGTCGGAGTCTGCCCTGAGCGATGACGCGCATGCCCTTGGCCAATGACCGCACGCAATGCTGGGCGAGGTCGTTCCATGCCGAACAGCGGAGGAAGAGCGCGTCTCCGTCCTCGTACTGGCCGGTCTGCCGGTTGTACTGGCGTGGCGTGTTGGCGATGGTAAAGCTGGCGACCTGCGCGCCCTGGCCAGTGGTCCTCAGTTCCGGATCCGCGGTAAGGTTGCCGACGATGGTGATGACGGTCTCCCCTATGGCCATGTCATTCCCCTCTCACGTATCCGGCCGGTTCCGGGCCGAGCTGGCTGGGATCCTTGGCCTTCCACGCGCATTTCGCGCGCAGGCATCCGGCCTCGCGGTCGATGACGATCTCGCCGAAGCGTGCCGGCGCGACCATGGTGAGGTTCCAGCCACGGTCGCGGTTGAGCGTGGATATGGTTTCATACAGTTCGCCGATCAGTTCGGCGGACGTCATGCCGACGCTGGCGGGTGTGAGCGGCCATTCGAACCACTTCTCGCCTTCCGGCCTGTCTGTGTTTGGCAACGTTTGCCTCCTTTGGATTGATGTCGTGCCGGGACGCGGAGTCGAACCGCGCATCCATCCGCCGACGTGACCTCAACACGCCGATCCATGGCGCCCGCATCCTGTCGCGGGCCCCGGCGAAGGCCGGACGGGAGGAGAAGAGAGAAGATGACCCGTCCGGCTGGTTTTAACGTCTTTTCCTTGACGCGTGGGCGGTTCCGGCATGGCCGCGCATGACGAACCACGTCCATGCCGCAATGTGTGAGGAACCGTCCAAGTCCTTCACTGCCGTTGCTCGTCCAGCCAGCGCGCGAAGCGGGGGCTGGAGCACAGGCGGCGCATGATGACGGCCGTGGGGATGAGCACCGCGAACGGCGCGGCGATGAGATGTTCGATCGGGTGCGTGCACGCCGGCGTGCAGTACAGCATCCACAGGGCGGCGATCCAGATGGCGGCGACGAGCTGGCAGAGGATGGCGTGTGCGAGCCTGGTCATGATTCCTCCTCGTCCATCTCGCGCAGCAGACGGCCGATGCTGGTCTGCAGCGATTCGAGCGCCGCGCGGCTGATGGTCACTCCGGCGAGGTGGCCATCGTCGGCGATGATGCTGATTCGCGCGGCCTTGACGTCGGCTCCGCACTCGTGGTCGCGGATGACCATGACGGCAGATTGGTCTTTCGGCTTGTTTTCCTTGCGCATTGTTGCCTCCTTAGCGCCGGCGCATTCCGGCGTTGGCGTCGAATTCCTCAATGCTGGCGACGGACACCATGACCTTGCCGTGGTATCCGCTTGGCTGGCGCATCTTGATCCGTCCCGCCCTCGCCCACTTTCGGAGGGTCTTCTGGTCGACTCCGCCGAGCATGGCGCTGGCCTGCTTGAGGCTGACCCAACGTGGCGCGTAGGCGGTCTGCCTGACCGCCTCCTTGGCAATCTCATGAGCGAGCGCGACTGGGTCAAGGATTGGTTGGTCGGTGATGGTTGCTTCCTGCATGGCGCATCCTTTCTCAGGCGACGTCGGCGAGCGCGACTGGAATCATCGGGACTCCGGATTCAAGGCCGAATCCGTCGACGATTCGGGAGAATTCCAGATAGGAGGGGCATGAGCCGTTGCAGAGTTCGTCGTATCTCTGCTCGTCCAGTCCGCAGGCGGCGAGGAATGCGTCGTGGCTGAGGCTGCGTTCCTTCTGGAGCTTGTCGAGGAATCCCGGAGAGATTCGCAATGTCTGTGGCGTCTTTTCGTCTGCCATTTCGTCTGTCCTTTCTAAGGTTTTCCGTTTCTGGAATACAAATTACCACTAATGGAACGATTGTGCAACTCAATGTGGTACAGTATTTTCCATAAACGGAAAATCTGGAAAGGAGGTGAACATGAAAAAATCATTTGAGGAATGGGTGCAGGAGATCGCCGAAGGAGCGAGCAACCGAGAGATTGCCATGAAGGCCGGCATTCCGATGACCACATTCCATCGCAAATGGACCAAAGGTGAATTCACCGCCGAGGATGCCGTGACCATCGCAAGAGCGTATGGCCGCAATCCAATCGAGGCGCTTGTCGAGCAAGGCACATTGACGCCGGATGACGTCCGCAACGCCGGAGTGCACCCCATCGAGGAATTCACAATGCTTGAGCTCAGCAGGGAAATCCTCAGACGCGTCCAGCAACAGGCCGCGCCAGACTACCTTGACAAACCGATTGACGAGACAGCAAAGGACATCCTCTGAGACTCCATACCCCTGCCGCAGCTTCGCGACAGGGGTTTTCTTTTCTCGGCCGAGAGGGCGTAGACTTCCGTAAAAGAAGAAGGAGAGAAGATGGAAATATCAAAAAAGGCAATCGCTGCCATATTCGCCCTTATGCTGCCAATCTCGATGACCGGAGGATGCGGCAATCAAACCGAGTCAGAACAGCCGGCGAGCGCCGATGGCCAGACGTCTGACACACAGGGTTCGGACGCGGATTCGCAAGACGATTCCGGCGATGACGATGGGACTCCGCTGGCGAGTGGGCTGTCTGGATTCTGCGATGGGAATTCCGACCTGATGCCGGCGGCGAGAGTGGAGACGACAGGCCAGTACCTCGGCATCTCAATCGATGGATTCGATAATGTCAAGGCTTTGGACGCAAAGCAATTCTATGTATACACGCTTATGGTCAAGAATCCAGGATCCAACGGAACTTGGTATCAGGTGAATCTCACCGATTTCACGGAGTCTGGCGAAACCAAGCAGGAGATAGCCAACCTGTCGACAAATGACGGCAATGAGTACTCAGGATGGAATTTCTCAGACGACGACGCCACATTCGAGACCACCATCCCAGACACGATGATCCATCAAAAGAGCGAAAACCCGACATGGACGCTCGCTCTCACCGTCGACGGAGAGGAAGTGGCGCACTGCCCAGCAGACGGCGATGCATCGTTCGAATGAAGCTTGTCGTCATCTAAGCTGAAGCTGGTATAGAAGAAGAGAAAGGGACACCATGAAGAATGGTCTGAAAATCCACCAGCCACACAAGCTGGAAATGAAAATCAAAGCTCTGACGAAGAGCAATGTGAGCTTCAAGGCCGCGACATGCGTATGCGTAGCACTCGTGTGCCTCTCCGTGCTGGTCACAGCTCCGATAGCGCATACGATCGGCGTCAGGTCGGCGGCCGTGAAACAAGTGGCCAAGAGCATGGCGGCAGACAAAAAGGACTACGCAAAGCTCATCAAGGAATACAACGAACTTGTCGACGAATACAACGGAATCGCCGACGACTACAACGACGCCAAGGATGCAATCGCCGAAGCCGATACCGTGAAAGCCGGTATCAAGGACCTTAATTCGCAGCATGACGAGCTGCAGAAGAAGGTGGACGCGAAGAAGGCTGAACTGCAGTCACTGACAGGACAGGTCGATCAAGCCAAGAAGAATTCCATCTCCGATGGCGTCTGGCAGGTCGGCAAAGACATCGACGCCGGAACATACCGCGCCACAAGTCAGGTGGACAGCGACTGCTACTGGGAGATCTCGACCGACAACGGCGACAACATCATCCAGAACGATTTCCCTGGTGGCGGTTATCCGGAAGTCACGGTAGGCAATGGCCAGCAGCTCAAAATCAGCTCCTGCGGCACCATGACCAAACAGTGAATGAATCATACAGTCATAGCCCGGCAGATATGTATGCCGGGCTTTTTCTTTGCCTATTTCCCCATCGCCTCCAGCTCGGCTAGGCGCGCGCGGAGCCTGGCGATCTCCCTGTCCTTGTCGCTCTCGGCCGAGACTGTGGCGTCACTCTGCGGCGTGGCGATGCTGGCGGCCACCTTGTCGGCGAGCGTGCGCTGCCTGTCCTCGCTGAGTCGCTGGTAGTGCATGGCCATGATGGCGGTGCTGTGTCCGGCTGCGGCCATGAGTTCGCGGACGGTGGCGCCCTGTTGGGCGAGCATGGTGAGTGCCGTGGAGCGGAGGTCGTGGAATCGGAGGTCTTCGCGTCCGGCTGCACGTCTCGCCTTGACGTAGGCGTCGCGCATGGCGTCCGTGCTGATCGGCCTGTCATGGTCCAGCGGGCTGGGGAATATCCATGCGTCCGGCTGGTCGGCCACATATTCGGCGAGGTGCGCGCGGATTTCGGGGATGACGGCTTCGGGGATTGGTTCGGTGCGTTTGCTTCTGGCGGTCTTCGGCGGCCCGGCGATGACGCGGGCGCGGGTGAGTCTGGTGCGGCGGATGTGGATGAGACGGTTGTCGAGGTCGATGTCGCCGCGTTGGAGGGCGCAGACCTCGCCGATGCGCAGGCCTCCGCAGGAGATGGCGAGGGTGATGGCGAGCCGGAATTTGCGTGGCATGGCGTCGTGGATCCGCCGGAGCTGCTGTGGTGTGGCGGCGGGTGTCTCCTCCCTGGGTGCGGGCTTGCGTACCTGCATGGCGAATGGGGATTTGGCGATGACGGCGATGCCGTCCTGGTCCGGGGTCGCGGCGGCGTCGAGGATCTGACGGAGCTTGGACAGCAGCTCCCGTCCCACGTATGGATGGTCCTTCGGGAGCGTGGCGGCGAAGCGCTCGATGTCGGCGGAGGTTATCTTGCCGATCGGCATGTCGCCGAAGACGGCCGTGAGCCTCTTGACGGTGCATCGGATGCTGTAGATGGTGTTGGTGTGCAGTCCCTCGCCCTCCCGCGTCTTCAGCCATTTCGCCGTGTATTCGGCGAAGGTGAGCGCGTGGTCCTTGGCCTTGCGCTTGGCGATGCGCTCCGGCTCCCACACGTCGGCCTCGATGCGTCGTCTCGCCTTGGTCAGCCAAGCAGCGGCCTCGTCCCTGCCGTCCTGGGTGCAGGGGAAGGTGGCGGTCTGCCTGTTCGGCAGGTCCGGCCATTCCGAAAAGGCAGATACTGGCGTAAGATAGGAGGCCTCTATCCATTTCGGATTGGCCTTGCTTGGCTTGACGACGATCTTGCCGAACTTCCTGACCATGACACATCCCCCGGTTGAGGTGGCGGAGCTTTACCACTCGAATTACCACTCCAATTGTGGCGTATGAGTCTATTTTTGGTCAAAAATTCCCGCGTTTCAAAATGGCGTATCGATGATATGTACGCTGGAAACGGCTTGATTCCAACGTTTTTGTGGAGCGCGCGTCGGCGAGCGCTATTTGTTCCAGTTTTCCAGCAGACATACCGGGTGGTCATGATGCGCATGCTGCTTGAGGGGCGGACCTACGACAAACTTCCCGTGAGCCGTTTCCTCTACCCGATCACCACGCGCAAATGGTTGTCGATGGCGAAGGTGATGCTGCTCGAGAACGTGTTCCTGTTCCTGTGGACGTTCACCATCATCGGCGCGTTCATCAAACCGTATTCCTACCGTATGGTGCCCTACATCGTCGCCGAAAATCCGAATATCGGGGCACGGGAGGCCATCAGCCTGTCCAGGCGCATGATGAAGGGTCACAAGTGGGAGTGTTTCGTGGCCGACCTGTCGTTCCTTGGCTGGTGGCTGCTCAATCTGTTCACGCTCGGCTTGAGCGGCATCTTCTATTCCAACGGCTATAACGCGGCGTTTTTCGTCGAATATTACGTGCATGTGCGCGGATTGTCCAAGGATTCGGGATTGGAGGGAAGCGAGCTGCTCAGCGACGAATACCTGTACAGCAAGGCCTCCGCTGAGACATTGCATGCCGCGTATGGTGATGTTGCCGAAACGGTGGAGCAGTTGTCCAGCAATCTTGTTCCGGTGGACAAGCCGAACGGTTTCGTCGGGTTCCTGTCCGAATGGTTGGGCGTGCGTATCCTGCATGCGCGGTCGGTAACCAAGTATGAGGAGTATCGCGAGCAACTGCACCAGATCGATACCGGCAGGGAGATTCTGGACGGCGCTATCTATCCTGGTCGTCTGGCTCCGGCGCCGATGGCGTTCCGGTTCCGCGAATCCCGCACCGTCAGCTCCGATCGCAGCTATTCGTTGGTCAATCTGGTCATGATGTTCTTCATCTTCTGTTTCGTGGGATGGGTATGGGAGGTGAGCCTCGCCTTCATTTCCGAAGGAACGTTCGTGAATCGTGGCACGCTGCATGGGCCATGGCTGCCGATCTATGGCACCGGCGGAGTGATTATCCTTATTCTGCTGAAGAAGTTGAGGAAGAAGCCCTTGTTCGAGTTCCTGGCCGCCATGGTCTTGTGTGGCGGGTTGGAGTACTTCTCGTCCTGGTATCTGGAGAAGACCCACGGAGGACAACGCTGGTGGGATTACACCGGTTATTTTCTCAATCTCAATGGTCGTATCTGTGCCGAGGGTCTGCTGACGTTTGGTTTGGGCGGTTTGGCGATCGTGTATCTGCTGGCTCCTGCATTGGACAACTTGCTGAGTCGTATCGATACAAGAAAGCTCACCGTTGTGGCCGTCGTGCTTCTGGCGTTCTACTGTGTGGACCAGGCGTATTCGGCGCAGCATCCGAACATTGGTGCCGGCATCACCGATTACAAGGGGTCGGCCACATCGCAAGTATCGTAGCCCCTATCCGATGTGATGCATAAAGGGATTTTGCCCCGCCAGCGTGCGCAACGCAGGTTGGCGGGGCAAATCGTTTTTGGACACATGCTATACGACACGTGTGGCCGGTGGAAACTTACTTTCGGCGCAGCATCTCACGCACGGTTTCCATGATCTTGCTGTATTTGGTGGAGTCCGTGGAACGCATGCGTGGGAAGGAGCGGATCATACGACGTTGCTGCCAATTCAACGCGGAAGAGACAAGCTGACGCATATTGGCAACACGTTCCTGCGACGATTCCGACAGATCATGCATCTTCTCGCGGAATTCCTCTTTGCCCCACTGCCAGGAGTCTCCGGCCTTCTCCGCACGCTCCTGCACCGCTTCGCTGAATTTGGCGAGACGCTCGGACAGGCCGACGATGCCCACCACGGTGACGATGGTGTCGATGATAACGACGATGGCGGCGACCGCGCATATCACGTGCACGGCAAGCAGCGGAATCATGGCGGTGAGCCGTTCGACCTGCGGCTGGACCACATCGATGATCAATACTCCGCCGAATCCGAATACGATTGCGCCGAGCAGACAGATGCGGCCTTGGATGTTGAATCGGTAATGGCTGTAATCCCACCATCTGGCGTGGAACAGCTTTTCCATGCCCCAAGAGGTGATGTACTCGAGTATGCTCGCGCCAAATGAGGAGATAAGGAAAATCTCGATGGGATTCGTGAAGTCATGCAACAGCACAATCGCAAGCACCGCGCCGCATCCGTAAATTGGGCACAACGGCCCGTTAAGGAAACCACGGTTGACCCATCGACGTTCCGAAACGGACACGAGAACCGACTCGTACACCCATCCGATAAAGGCGTACAACAGGAACCAAAGGAACAAATATTCGAGTGTGAGCGCCACAGCCATCAGCTCCTGTCCGTCGGTTGTCCGGATGCGGGTTTGTCGAAACGATCGAAAGAGAGCGTTTCCTTCGTGGCGCTGATTTTGTCGGCCGCGGTGACAAGGTATCCTTCGATGTACTTCGGCGGATAGGGAGTCAATGGGAACATGTGATGTTCGATGCTGTCCCGTTCGATCTGGTTGAGTTTGAAATCCCGTATGGCGTTGCGCATGGCCGTTTCACCATGTGTGAATCCGTGTAGCCGATGGGTGCCGTTGTCCCAGTCATGCCAATCGTAAAGGAAGTAATCATGGAGCAAAGCGGCGCGAATCAACGAACGTAGATCAACCCTATTCCACAGGTGCAGTCTGTCTGCCAGCCAGACGGACAGACAAGCCACACGAATGGAATGGGCGAATGTGGTGACCACGCCATGCTGGTAGCAGACCCTTTCGATGGCCATGTGGTCATGTTCCAGAATCTCCCGGCCGTGCGCGTAGACCAGCCGTCGTATCTGCGTGCGCGTCAACAGCACCGCTTTTTGCTCCTTGCTTAATAGGGATTACTTGAGCAGGGATTCGGGCGACTTGTATGCGGAACCGTCGGACACGGAGTTGGCGAAGGCGCGTAGCTGCTCGATGGTGGTCTTAGCGGAAACGATCTGTTCGCGCACGCGCAGCGGGGAGGTGCCTCCCTTGCCGTTGCGGGCGGAGACGGAGCCTTCGGTGGACAGCACTTCACGCACCTGCGGGGCCTTGTCCGCCGGCAGGAAGTCCTTGAACACGTTGATGAAGTCCTCGTCGGTCAAGTCCCACAGCTCCTGGCCACGGTCTTCGGCGATTTTGACGCATGCGCCGGAAAGCTCGTGCGCGTGACGGAACGGCACACCGTTCTTGACGAGCCATTCGGCGATGTCGGTGGCGAGGGCGAAACCGGTCGGGGCTTCGGCTTCGAGGCGTTCCTTGTCGAAGACCATGGTGGCGACCATGCCGGTGAATGCCGGCAGCAGCACTTCAAGCGTGTCCACTTGGTCGAATACGGCTTCCTTGTCTTCCTGCAGGTCGCGCGCGTAGGCTGTCGGCAGGCCTTTCAAGGTGGCGAGCAGGCCAGTCAGGTCGCCGATGAGTCGTCCGGACTTGCCGCGAGTGAGTTCGGCGATGTCCGGATTCTTCTTCTGCGGCATGATGGACGAGCCGGTGGAGTAGGCGTCATCAAGACGCACGAACGCGAATTCCTGGGTGTTCCAGATGATGATCTCTTCGGACAGGCGGCTCAGATCGACACCGGCCATGGCGGCGATGAAGGCGAATTCGGCGACCAGATCACGGCTGGCGGTGCCGTCGATGGAGTTGGCGGTCACCTTGGAGAAGCCCAGCTCACGGGCCACAGCCACCGGTTCGAGTCCAAGGGTGTTGCCGGCGAGGGCACCGGAGCCGTACGGGCTGGCGTCGATGCGCTTATCCCAATCGGCGAGACGTTCCACGTCACGCAGCAGCGGCCACACGTGGGCCATGAGCTGGTGGGCAAGCAGAACCGGTTGGGCGTGCTGCATATGCGTACGTCCCGGCATGACGGTGCGACCGGCTTTTTCGGACTGCTCGATCAGTGTTGCGGCGAGACCGAGCAGCATTTTGGCGATGATGCGGCTGTGGCGGCGCAGCCACATGCGGATGAGCGCGGCGATCTGATCGTTGCGGGAACGGCCGGCGCGGAGCTTGCCGCCGAGTTCGTCACCAGCGATCTGGAGTAGACCGCGTTCGAGTGCAGTGGCCTCGTCCTCGTCATCCTCGATCGGAGCGAACGCTCCGGAATCCACGCGGCGCTGCAGCTCGTCAAGGGCGTCTTCCATGCGCTGCAGCTCATCGGCGGTCAGCAGTCCGGCGCGGCCCAGTGCACGGGCATGGGCGCGCGAACCGGCGATATCGTCATCGGCGAGCCGCCAGTCGAATTGGGTGGACTTGCTCAGCCGTGCGAGTTCCGGCGACGGCCCAGACTTGAAACGGCCGCCCCACAGGGCAAGATGCTCACCATTAGTAGTGCTCTCGGTCATTATTTTTCCAAATCTCCTTGCAGATATGACTGAGGGAGAGCTTACCAGTCAGGATGGTCCCGACGGTACGCTCTCCCCCATTATCAAGACGATTCACAACGTGAATCCGGATGATGCTTACTCGACGCTGTTCTCCGGAACCTCGATGCCGTTGCCGAACTTGACGTCGCGGGCTGCGGCCACGCGGCTCGGCAGACCATAGATGTCGATGAAGCCGTTGGAGGACTTCTGGTCGAAGCTGTCGCCGGAATCGTAGGTGGCCAGGTTGTAGTCGTACAGCGAGCTGTCGGAGCGACGGCCGGTCACGACGGCGCGGCCACCGTGCAGAACCATGCGAATCTCGCCGGAGACGTACTTCTGGGTGTCTTCGATGAAGGCGTTCAGGGACTGGGTTGCCGGGGAGAACCACTGCGCGTCGTAGACCAGTTCGGCCCAGCGCTTATCGATGTCGCGCTTGATGCGGTGCTGCTCGCGTTCGAGGCAGCAGTTCTCGAGTTCCTGGTGGGCGGTGATCAGCGCCACTGCGCCCGGAGCCTCGTACAGCTCGCGGGACTTGATGCCTACCAGACGATCCTCAATCAAATCGATACGGCCGATGCCCTGCGCGCCTGCACGACGGTTCATCTCTTCGATGGCCTGCAGCGGAGTGACGTCATGACCGTCGATCTTGACCGGGACGCCCTGCTTGAATTCGATGACGACCTCATCCTCGACCGGTGGGAACGCCGGATCGTCGGTGTAGGAGTAGCAGTCCTTGGTCGGACCGTTCCACGGATCCTCGAGGAAACCGGTCTCGATGGCGCGGCCCCACACGTTCTGGTCGATGGAGAACGGGCTCTTCTCGGTCTGCACGATCGGCAGCTTGTGTTCCTTAGCGAAGGCGATCTCGACGTCGCGGGTCAGAGACAGGTCGCGAATCGGGCTGATGGCCTTCAGCGTCGGGTCGATGGAGGCGATGGAGACCTCGAAACGAACCTGATCGTTGCCCTTGCCGGTGCAGCCGTGGGAAATGGTGTCAGCGCCGAACTGGTGGGCGGCACGGACGAGATGCTTGGAAATCAGCGGACGGGAGATGGCGGAGACCAGCGGGTACACGCCTTCGTACATGGCGTTGGCCTTCAGGGCCTTCATGCAGTATTCGTTGGCGAATTCATCACGGGCATCGACCACGTAGGCTTCGACCGCACCGCATGCCAGCGCGCGCTGCTTGATGGTTTCGAGGCTTTCGCCGCCCTGGCCGACGTCGAGGGACACGGCCACAACATCCTTGCCGGTGCGTTCCTTCAGATACGAAATGGCGACGGAGGTGTCAAGACCACCGGAGTACGCCAGGACGAGACGATTCTGATCGCTCATGGTTTCCCTTTCTAACATCCAACGTTATTCATCAGTATATGCACAGCTCTGTATATTTATGCATATTTGGTGCGTCGTGTCCACTATATGGCTATTCACGCTTTGGAAGCGACATCAAGCAGCCATTGCGCACGCCGTTTGGCGACATCATCCTCGGAGCAGATAACCATGACCGTGTCATCTCCGGCGATGGTGCCAAGCACGCCTTCGATGGGCTGCTTATCGATGACGCTGGCCACATATTGCGCGGCGCCGGATGGCGTGTGCACGACCACGAGATTACGTGCCGCGGCCACGGATGTGACCAGTCCGGACAGTACCCGGCTAATCTGCTGCTCGGTTTTGGCGTCCGGGTTAGAAGCCGGATGTTCATCAATGTTCTGTTTGCCGACGGCGTAGGCCACGGTTCCGTCGGCAAGACGGGTCTTCGTGGCGTGAATCTCATCGAGATCACGGCTCAGCGTGGCCTGCGTCACCTCGATGCCCTGGTCGGCGAGAATCTGCGACAGTTGCGATTGCGAGGTGACGATGCGCGTCAGCAGCGCCTGCTCAATGGCGCTCAGTCGAGCGGTTCGTGTGGCAGGACGATGCAACGCGGGAGTGTGGTCAGTCATCAGACCAGCAGGCTTTCATCGCCACGGGCCTTGCCGGCCAACCAGGTCAGCAACGCCTTCTGGGCGTGCAGACGGTTGCCTGCCTCATCCCAAACCACGGACTGAGGACCATCGATAACCTCGGCGGTGACCTCCTTGCCGCGATATGCAGGCAGGCAGTGCTGGAAGATGGCGTCGTCCTTGGCCTTGGCCATGAGTTCGGCGTTCACCTGGTAATCCCAGAACGGCTTGGAACGGACAGCGTATTCCGCTTCCTCGCCCATGGAGACCCACGTGTCGGTGAAGACGCAATCGGCTCCAGCAACAGCCTCATTCGGATCAGTAGTGACGAGGATGGAGCCGCCGGTCTCAGAGGCAATCGCTTCGGCATCGGCAACGATCTGCGGATCCGGCAGGTATCCGTACGGTCCTGCCACACGCACGTTCATGCCCGCCACAGCGCCGCCGAGCAGGTAGGAGTTGGACATGTTGTTGGCCGCGTCGCCAAGATAGGCGATGGTCTGGTTCTTGAGGTTGTCTACACCGCCGCGATGTTCCGCGATGGTCTGGAAGTCAGCAAGAATCTGGCACGGATGGAATTCGTCGGTCAGTGCGTTCACCACCGGATGGGTGGAGTACTTGGCCATTTCCGCAACACGGTCCTGACCAAAGGTGCGCCACACCACGCCGTAGGCCATACGGTCAAGCACGCGAGCCGTGTCGGCCACCGGTTCGCCACGGCCCAGCTGGGAGCCGGACTTGTCAATGACCAGCGGATAGCCACCGAGTTCGGCCACGCCAATGGAGAAGCTGGAGCGGGTACGGGTACTGGGCTTGTCGAAAATCACGGCGATGCCCTGCGGGCCAGCGAACGGCTGGTGATAGAAACGGTTCTTGTGGAACTTGATGGCCAGTTCCAGCACCTGCTTCTGTTCTTCGTGGTTCAGATCGTCATCGCGCAGCATATGGCGCAGTTCAGGGGTTGCCATTGGTATAGAGGCTCCTTTCAAATTCTTCGGGTTCGTCCGAGATCAGTCGTTAGGCAGGTCGGACGGAATCTTGGCGAGGATGGACACCGCTTGATCGACGTCCTGAGCAGTGATGACCAGCGGCGGGGCGAGACGCAACGCATTCGGAGCCACCGCATTGACGATGAGACCGTGTTCCAAAGCCCAGTTCATGGCCGCATGCGAGCAGGGGTGGGCAAGTTCGATGGCGTCGAGCAGGCCACGGCCACGCACGGAGACGAATAGCGGATTACCGCAGGAGGCGATACCGTCGCGCAGCTGCTTGCCGCGTTCTTCGGCGTTGTCCACGAGGTTGTCCTCTTCGATGACTCCCAGCGTTGCCAATGCCGCCGAAGCGCCCAATGGATTGCCTGCGAAAGTGGAGCCGTGGGAACCCGGGGTGAACAGCGCGGACAGTTCGGCGCCGAAGGAAATCATGCCGCCCATCGGGAAACCACCGCCAACGCCCTTGGCGAAAGTGACGATGTCCGGGGTCACACCGCCGGAAAGATCCTCACGCTGGAAGGCGAACCATGCTCCGGTGCGTCCGATGCCGGTCTGCACTTCGTCGATGATGAGGAGCGCCTTATGTTCGTCGCATAGTTTGCGGGCGGCCTTCACATAGTCCGCTCCGAGCGGCATCACACCGGCCTCGCCCTGGATAAGCTCCATGATGACGGCCGCGACCGGCCCTTTGCCGTACTTGCCTTGGCCGGTTTCGGCGAAAGCGTCGTGCAAGGCTTCGACGTTGCCGGCTTCGACGAATTCGATGTTCGGTACCAGCGGCTCGAATTTCTCACGGATGGCGGGCTTCCACGTTGCGGACAGCGCGCCCATGGTGCGGCCGTGGAAGCCGTGGGTCATGGAGATGATGCGTGCCGGTTTGCCGCCGATCTCAGGCGACGCGCCCGGCAGGGTGCGCCCGTAGAGCTTGGCGAGCTTCAGCGCCGCCTCGTTACCTTCCGCGCCGGAATTGCCGAAGTAGACGTGGGAACCTTCCGGAGCGCCCGCGAGCTTGACGAGTTTGGCGGCGAGCTTGATCTGCGGTTCGGTGGCGAAGTAGTTGCTCACATGCGCGGCCTTGGCGGCCTGCTCGCTGACGGCCTTCACCCACTTCGGATGGGCGTATCCGAGTGCGTTGACGGCGATGCCTGCAAGGAAATCGAGATATTCATTGCCGTCGACATCCCAGATGTGGGCGCCCTCACCGTGGTCCATCACGCGCAGGGGCGTGCCAAACACGTTCATATGCACCTGGGAGTACTCTCCCAGCCACTTGGCATCTTCAGTGCCGAGTGTTTCCAGTTGTTCAGTTGCCATAGGAACTCCTCATTTCAATACCGTCCTCGGGCACGACCATGGTGCCGATGCCGTCGGTGGTGAAGATCTCGTTCAGGATGGAATGCGGTTTGCGACCGTCGATGATATGGGCCCGCGGAACGCCTCCGTCGATGGCGCGCACGCAGGCTTCCATCTTCGGACGCATGCCGCTTTCCAGGTCGGGGAGCATATCGCGCAGATTCTCCACGCCGATGCGACCAATCAGGGAGTCACGGTCCGGCCAATCGGCATACAGACCGTCGACGTCGGTCAACACGACCAGCTTGCTGGCTCCAAGGGCCGCGGCAAGGGCGGCCGCGGCGGAGTCGGCGTTCACGTTGAGCACTTCGGTGGCATCGTCTTCATTCGGCGCCACGGAGGAGACCACCGGAATACGTCCGGCGTTGATTAGATCCTCCACGGCGGACGCGTCGACGCTTACCACGTCGCCGACCAAGCCGATATCGGTGGGTTTGCCGTCAATGACCGGTTTGCGCTGCATGGCCGAGAACAGGGCGCCGTCCTCGCCGGACAGTCCGACCGCGAATGGACCGTGCGCGTTGATCAGGCCAACGAGTTCACGGGACACCTTGCCTGTCAGCACCATGCGGACCACATCCATGGCTTCCGGAGTGGTGACACGCAATCCGCCCTTGAATTCGGACTTGATACCCAGGGCCTTAAGCATTTGGGAGATCTGCGGACCGCCACCGTGCACCACGACCGGGTGCAGTCCCACCTGGCGCAGGAACACCATGTCTTCGGCGAAGCAGGCTTTCAGATGATCGTCGATCATCGCGTTGCCGCCGTATTTGATGACGATGCGTTGTCCGGCGAATTCCTCCAGCCACGGCAGCGCTTCGATAAGCACTTCCGCCTTCTGGTCGGCGCGCAGGTCGGTGTGCACGTCGAAGTGGAATCCAGGTCCTTTGAGTTCTTTGGCCATTCCTATTCGATCAGCTTTCGTAGTCAGCGTTGATGTGTACGTATTCGTGGGTCAGATCGTCGGTCCAGACGGTCGCTTCCGCTTCTCCGGCGTTCAGGTCGATGTCGATGTGCACCTCGCGTGGGGTCATGTCCACTTCGGAGCGGTCGCGTCCGGCTCCGCCGTTTTCGCAGATGCGTACGCCGTTGACGTCCACCGTGACCTTTTCGGAATCGTATGGTGCGACGTCGGACGGCACGGTGCCGAGGGAGCTGACGATGCGGCCCCAGTTCGGATCGTTGCCGGAGATGGCGCATTTGAGCAGATTGGACGCTGCGACCGCGCGGCCGCATGCCAGAGCGGCTTCTTCGGTGGTCGCGCCGGTAACTTTGACACGGATGTCATGGCTTGCGCCTTCGCCGTCGCCGATGATCTGGCGGGCGAGCGAGGCGGTGGCCTTGGCCACGAGCTCGTTGAACTCGTCCGGTTCCGGTTCGATGCCGGACGCGCCGGAAGCCAGCAGCAGCACGGTGTCGTTGGTGGACATGCAGCCGTCCACGTCGATGCGGTTGAACGACATTTCGACTCCGGCGTTCAAGGCGGCTTGAAGCTGTCCGGCGGTCACGACGGCATCGGTGGTGATGACGCACAGCATGGTGGCCAGCTGCGGGGCGATCATGCCGGAACCCTTGACCATGCCACCGATACGGAAGCCGTTGGAACCTTCCAGCTCGACGGTTTTCGGCTTGGTGTCGGTGGTCATGATGGCGTGCGACGCATCGGCTCCGGCTTCGGCGGTATCGGCAAGGGTTTCAAATGCCTTGTCCGCGCCGGACAGCACGTTGTCGAGCGGCAGCAATTCGCCGATGAGACCAGTGGAACATACGGCCACGTCTTCGGCTTTGGCGCCGATGAGGCTGGCGACCTTTTCAGCGGTGGCCTTGGACTGCTCGTATCCTGGCTTGCCGGTGCATGCGTTGGCGCCGCCGGAGTTCAGAATCACGGCCTTCACATGGCCGTCGGATACGATGTTCCTCGACCACTGCACAGGGGCCGCGCAGAAACGGTTCGAGGTGAACACGCCGGCAGCGGCGTCAAGCGGTCCATTGTTGACCACGAGAGCCAGATCCTTCTTGCCTTCGACCGCGGAAATGCCAGCTGCCACGCCAGCTGCGGAAAAACCTTGTGCGAACGTTACGCTCACGGTGCCACTCCAATCTTCGTCAATCCTGCATCCTCAGGAAGTCCCAATGCCACATTCAGCGATTGCACGGCCTGTCCGGCGGTTCCTCGGTTGAGGTTGTCGATGGCCGCGAATGCCAGCAGGCGGCCGGCATGATGGTCGACGACCACTTGAATGTGGGCCGCGTTAGAACCGATGATGTTGGCGGTGGCCGGCATTACGCCTTCAGGCAGCACCACCATGAAATCCTGGCCTTCGTATGCGTCCAGCCAGACCTGGCGGATCTCGGCATCCGTCATGCCAAGCGCTTTGTCGGTGAGTTTGGCGGAAACGGTGGCGAGAATGCCGCGCGCCATCGGCGCGAGAATCGGCGTGAAGGCGAGGGTGTAATCGTCCGCCTCCGCAGCACTCTTGCCGGCCGCGTGCGCGAAGTTCTGCAGGATCTCCGGAATGTGGCGGTGCGTACCGCCTACCGAATACGGCAGTGCGGAGCCGAACGCCTCAGCCGCAAGCAGATTGGTGCGCTTGAGGTTCTTGCCGGCGCCGGAATAACCGACCACCAAATCAGCCACGATGTCTTTCGGTTCGACAAGACCCTGCGCAATGCCCGGTTGCAAAGCCAGCGTGGTCGCAGTGACGTTGCAGCCCGGTCCCGCAATGCGCTTGGTGCCGGGAAGCGCTTCACGCTGACGGCTGTAGGAGCCGTCTGTCTCGATGCCGGTGATGAGTTCCGGCATGCCGTAGGTCCAATGCTGGTAGAAGTCACCGCCGTAGAACGCGTCCCATGCGCTCTTTTCCTCAAGACGGTGGTCTGCGCCCAGATCCACCACCACGGCATTCGGGTCAAGCTGGGAGGCCAATGCTCCGGAAGCGCCGTGCGGCAATGCCAGGATGATTACGTCATGGCCGTTGAGCACTTCCGGCGTGGTGTCCTCGACCACGAGGTCCGCCAACTGCGGAATGTGCGGCATATGCTTGCCAAGCTTGTCCCCCACCGAAGAATGTCCGGCGACGCAGGTCACTTCGAAATTCGGGTGTGCCGCGAGTATGCGCAACGCCTCACCACCCGCGTATCCAGTCGCGCCGGCCACGGCTACCGTGTATTTGGCCATGTCACGTCTCTTTTCCTTGACTCGTTGAAACACATTCAGCATACACTTTATGCACTACATTGCATAATTATGCAGTTCAATCGTGTCGGATAGTGGTCACCGCCCATAACGGGACCGTTCAGACGAACATAAAAAGATTGGTTTCAGGCGGAAATCGAGCTGGAATCACCACTTTGTCCACTGCCACCGAACATGTACTGCATCATCTGGTTATACAAATCGGCTGTGGAAATGCCGTGAACCGTCATCCAAATCACCGCAATGGTGTACAGCACGTTGATAATCAGCGCTGCCACGCCAAGCGCGTAGCCTTTCATATGCAGTTTTTTGGTACGCCACATGGCGATGGCGCCCATCACCGCAGGGATGACCGGTACCGGCAGGAATAGTGCGAACACGAACGAGATGATCGCATAGCTATCCCAATGGCCGTACAGGGGGTTCTGGCTGGGATCATTCGGGTTGATGGGATATATGCCGGGCTGTTGGTATGGATTCGGCCCATACTGGTTTGGCCCGTATTGATTTGGTCCATACTGATAGCCATTGGGCTGGCCTGATTGCTGCCGTCCCGATGCATCATATGGATTCGCCGGATACCCGTTCTGCATATACGGATTCGTCTGCGGCCGCTGCGCCGTTTGTTGTGCATCGTCCGCCGGCTTGGGCTGTTCGGGAGCCCCATACATGTATGGATTGTAGTTCGCCGGATACTGGTTGGACATCGCGCCATATTCAGGCTGGTTGTACTGTCCGAATTCCGGCTGTGCCGACTGGTCCGACGACGAAGACGACGAAGACGACGAAACCGGAGCAGCCCCGGCCGCCTCCTGCCCTTCGTCGGGGTTGATCGGCTGGTTCTGCTCCGGTTCGTTCATGTCGTCCTCTTTATCTTTTTGGTTACTTCGATGGACTTGACGTGTCAGGCACGCAGTTGCGCGCCCAGCTTCGCGGCCGCATCCACGATGCGCTTGCGAATGGCTTCGCTGTCCTCGGAGGTCAGCGTCTTGTCCTCAGCGCGGAACGTGACGGCGTATGCAAGGGACTTCAATCCCTCACCCAGCTGATCACCGGTGTACACGTCGAACAGGTCGATGCTCTCCAAGCTGTTGCCGGCGGCTTCGACGATGGTCTTCTCGAGTTCGGCGGCGGTGACGTCCGTCGACACGGTGAAGGCCAGATCCTGCTTGACCGGCGGGAAGGTGGAAATCGGCTTGGCCTGCACCGGCTTGCCGCTCAAGGTGGCGAACAGCGCGGTCAGGTTCAGTTCGAACGCGGCGGAATGGGCCGGGAAGCCCAACGCCTCGTTGACATGCGGGTGAAGTTCGCCGACCATGCCGACGAACGTGTCACCTGCCATCACACGTGCCGCACGGCCCGGATGCCACTGCGCGGGTACGTCCTCAGCCTTCGGCTGGTCCAACGTGAGCTTTGCACCGATGCGGTCGGAAATACGCTGCACGGCTTCAACTGCGTCGGACCAGTCCACGGCACGGCGATCGCCCATCCAGCCGGAGTCGACGGCGTTGCCGGTCAGAATGCCGGCGACGTGCATCGGCTGGTCCGGCAGGCCTGCGTCAAGCGCGGCCAACTGCTCGTCGGTCGGCTTGACGGCACCCGGCAATGCCGGAATGGCCGGAGCGTTCGGATCCCACAGGTAGACGTGTCCGATTTCGTACAGCGACACGTTTTCCACGCCACGGCGCAGGTTACGCTGCACGGTCTGCGCGAGGGTCGGGATGATGTCGCGACGCAGGAACGGGCGATCGCCGGCCAGTGGGTTGGCAATTTCGACGCTGACCTTCTTGGTGGCGTCGGCGTCAAGTGCGAAGTTCTTGTAGTCTTCGTCGCCCACGAACGGATAGCTCAGGGTCTCCACCATGCCGTATTCGGCGAGTTCGTCGGCCACCTGGCGCTTGCGCAGCTGCTCGGCGGTCAGTCCGACCTTGCCTTCGACCGGTGCCGGCGGCACGGTGACCGGAATCTCATCGTAGCCGACCAGACGGGCCACTTCCTCCACCAGATCGCACGGTTCGTTGAGGTCCGGACGCCAGCTCGGCGGAGTCACGGAGAACTCACCGTTGCCACCGCCGGCCACAGTGCAGCCGATATCGGTGAGAATGTCGCTGATGGTGTTCACGTCAGTGTCCAGTCCCGCCACGCGGGCCACTTCGGACGCCTTGAACAGAATCGGACGACGATTGCAGACAGTGTTGTAATCAGTCGGGTGCTCGCTCGGCTCGCCGTTGCCATACTTGACCAGAAGCTCGGCGGCCATCTGGGCGGCAGCCGGCTGCAGCTGATCATCCACGCCACGCTCGAAACGACGGGACGCTTCGGACGGAATCTTGTGACGACGTGCAGAACGCGCGATCGACACCTGGTCGAAATGAGCGGATTCCAGCAGGATGTTCTTAGTTTCAGCAGTGACCTCGCCATACAGGCCGCCCATCACGCCGGCGATGCCAAGCACACGAGAGCCACGCTCGCCGTTCGGCGAGTCGGTGATCAGCAGGTCTTCGACGCTCAGGTCATGATCCTTGCCGTCCAATGTGGTGAGCTTCTCACCTTCGTTGGCGCGGCGCACGACGATCGGTCCTTCAATCTTGTCCAGATCGTAGGCATGCATCGGCTGGCCAAGATCAAGCATCACGTAATTGGTGACGTCCACCGCCAAAGAGATGGAGCGCATGCCTGCGCGGATTAGGCGGCGGCGCATCCAGTTCGGCGTGTGGCTTGCCGGGTCGAAACCACGCACGGCGCGCGCGTAGTAACGATCGCAGCCGACCACACCGTGAATCGGATTCTTGTCGTCGACGATCACTTCGATGTCGCTCTTGACACCTTCCGGCAGACCCTGAGTGACGGGCGCCTTCTTGCCGAGGGCGGTTGCCGGATCAGTGTAGACGGCGCCAGTGGAATGGTGGTATTCGCGGGCCACGCCACGGTAGGAGAACGCGTAGCCGCGATCCGGAGTGATGTTGATTTCCAGCAGCGGCTGGTCCAGGTGCAGCAGATGCATGGCGTCATCGCCCGGCTGGAGCTTTTCGTATTCCTCCGGGGTGAAGCCGTACTTGCGTAGCAGGATGATGCCGTCGTGGTTATCACCCAGACCAAGCTCGCGCTCGGAGGCGCACATGCCGTTGGAGATGTGGCCGTAGGTCTTGCGCGGTTCGATCTTGAAATCGCCTGGCAGCACGGCGCCCGGCAGGGTCACGACAACCTTCTCGCCGGCTGCCATGTTCGGAGCTCCGCAGATGATGCCGCGTGGCACCTTGTTGCCGTTTTCATCGGTCTCGTTGTATTCGTCGCCGACGTCCACATGACACCAGTTGATGATCTTGCCGTTCTTCTGCGGTTCCGGAGTGGCGTCGACCACATAGCCGACGACAATCGGGCCGGTGACCTGGGAGGTGTGGATCTCTTCCTCTTCGAGGCCGACCTTCACCAGATCCTTGGCAAGCTGTTCATACGTAAGGCCTTCCGGAACCTCGACATGGTCCTTGAGCCAATCAATGTCAACCATTGGCATGGGTCAATCACTCCCCCATCACAAACTGTTCGCTGAATCGCACGTCGCCTTCCACCAGGTCGTGCATGTCGTTGATGTCGTGGCGCAGCAGCAGGGTACGTTCCACGCCGACGCCGAAGGCGAAGCCGGTGTAGACCTCAGGATCGAGGCCCGCAGACTTCAGCACGTTCGGGTTGACCATGCCGCAGCCGCCCCATTCAAGCCAACCGGCGCCGCCCTTCTTGTCGGGGAACCACAGGTCGAGCTCGGCGCTCGGCTCGGTGAACGGGAAGTAGCTCGGACGCAGACGGGTTTTGGCTTCCGGGCCGAACATGGCCACGGCAAGCTTGTCGAGCACGCCCTTCAAATCGGCCATGGTCAGATGCTTGTCCACGGCGAGGGCCTCCACCTGATGGAACACCGGGGTGTGGGTGGCGTCAAGTTCGTCGGTACGGAACACACGGCCCGGGCAGGCGATGTACAGCGGCACGCCACGGGTGATGAGTCCACGGACCTGATCGGACGAAGTCTGGGTGCGCAGCACCATGTTGGAGCCGACGAAGCCCGCGGCGTCCTTGGCCTGATTGCCCTTGACGTAGAAGGTGTCCTGCATCTGGCGGGCCGGATGGTCCGGACCGAAGTTCAGCGCGTCGAAGTCATACCATTCGGTTTCCACTTCCGGACCGTCGGAAATCTGCCAGCCCATGGAGATAAAGAAGTCCTCGACATCCTCCATCAGCTTCGGCAGCGGATGGCGGGCGCCAAGCGGCTTGCGGTTGACCGGCAGGGTCATGTCCACGGTCTCGGCGGCAAGCTCGCGGGCCTCTTCCTCGGCCTTGACCTGCTTTTCCTTGGTGCCGAACGCACAACCAAAGTCGGCGCGCAGCTTGCCCATGAGCTTGCCCGCATCCTTCTTCTGGTCCTTCGGCAACGCGCCGATGGCCTTGCTGGCCTGCGTCATCGCGGATTCCGCTCCGGCGTACTGCGTCTTGATGGCTTTCAATTCCTCCATTGTGGAGGCGTTTTCGATTTTCGCGATGCCCTCGGCAACCGCATCGGTTACCGCTTGGGCGTCGAATACCGCACCCTCTGCCACGAGATACCTTTCTTATCAACCGTTTGTTTTACGCATAAAACGCGCAATTCCAACGTTTTTACGACTTCACATTCTTTCAACATGACTCGACATAGCCAAGCTCAGCAGCATCACCGCCGCGCTGGTGCCGAGATTGAGCGATTCCGCCTTGCCGTAGATGGGAATCGACACGATTCTGTCGACGCGTTCCAACACATCCTGGGTCAGCCCGCGCGCCTCGTTGCCGAACAGCACCGTCTTGGCCTGTGCAAGCGACTGCGGCACGGCAAGCACGTCCGTAAGCGGTTCCGGCGGCCGTGCGTCGGTACCATACACGTCGGCGGCGTACACGGCGAGTCCACGTTCCGCACACCAATCGAAATACTCGTCCGTGCCCATGGAGACGACCGGCAGATGGAACAGCGAGCCGGCAGTGGAACGAATCACCTTCGGGTTGAAGATGTCCACGCAGTCGTCCACCAGCACCACGCCCGCGCAACCGGCCGCATCCGCGGAACGAATCACGGTGCCGGCGTTGCCCGGATCGCGCACCTGCCAGAACGCGGCGACCATCGTGCGTTCGTCGGAATCGCCATCAATGACGGCGGAATCGAGGAAAGCGCGCATGTCGGCGACGGCGAGCACTCCCTGCGCGTCGGAGCTCATGTGCTGCATGACGGCATGCGTCACCTTATGCACGTAAGCACCGGCCTGCATGGCCTTGCCGGCCATCTGCGCCACGGTAGGCGTGATGAAAGCCGCGTCCGGTTCGGCGGAGACGACCTCCACATACAGATCCTCGACGATGTCGGGATGCCAGGAGAGCAGTTCACGTACCGACTGCGGTCCTTCCACCATGAACCTGCCGGACCGCTTGCGGCCTTTCCTGTCGGCAAGTTCGGAGACCCTGCGGACGCGTTCGGCCCTTGGGTTTGCAATGACTTCGGATTTCATAGGCATACGCGTTAGCCTAACACCTTCGAAGCGGTTGGCGACGCGGCCATGTCATGTTTCGAGGCGTCCAGAAAACATCCAGCCACATCCCAGCGCGAACAAAGCGTCTTTCTGTTGTATGCCAGATACAACTTTTACCATCAGCATAAACGCCGATCGCGAGCGGCGCGGAACCATCAATCGCTCATATCTATCGAAACACATAAGGAAACAGCCATGTTCGTCGTCAAAAACGCATGGAAAAGCGTCACCCGCAACAAGGGACGCAATATGCTCATCATCGTCATCGTGACCATCATCGCCGCTGCCGCCACAATCGGCCTATCCATCCGGCAGGCGGCCGCCACCGCAAGAAGCAGCGGATTAGATAACACCACCGTCACCGCGCAGATCAGCCTTGATCGCGGCAAACTCATTTCCGAATCGCGCGAGCAGTCCAAGTCGGATTCCGATTCGTCCGATGCTTCCGCCAAACCTGACTTCGACGCCATGCGTTCCGCTTTGGCCGACAAGCAGTTTTCGCTTGCCGACTATCAGAAGTACGCGAAGGCTTCATCCGCGGTGAAATCCACTATTATATGGAGACCACGGGGTTGGCGGCGACCGACGATTTCCAGCCGGTCACCGATTCGTCCGGTTCGGATTCCTCCAGCTCGTCCGGCTCGTCCAATATGAAGGATTCGTCTGATACCGCCGGTACGGATAACGGCACCCGTCAGGATGAACAGTCCGGTGGCCCCGACGGACAAATGGGCGACGTCGCGGGCAGCAAAGACGGCGCGGGCATGGTCGGCGGCGATTTCTCCCTAATCGGCTTCTCCAGCGACGAGGCCGTCGCCAACGCCTCCAATGGCAGCTTCACGATGGTGAAGGGCAAGGTGTTCGGCTATGACGCGAGCAGTGATGGCGATGCCATCATCTCCAAATCGCTCGCCGACCGTTCCTGACAATCCAATCGCACGTTTTTTCTGGAAAGGACCTCCCATGACAACGAATTCCGCGGATACCGCCGATACGGCAATCGCAAAAGAAACCGTCGAAGCCAACGGCGCACAATCGCAGCGGACCAATCCGCCCACATTGCGCCTGGACAATGTCAGCTACGCCTACGCCAAAGGCGGCAAGCGTGTGCTGAAGAACATCAGCCACGATTTCCAAGCCGGCAAGGTGCATGCCATCACCGGACCGTCCGGAGCGGGCAAGACCACGCTGCTGTCGCTCATCTCGGGACTGGCGATCCCCACGGAAGGCATGGTGCTGGTCGATGGCGCCGACCTGTCGAAACGCGACCGCTACCGTTTCCGCAGCCACGACACCGGCGTGATCTTCCAAAACTTCAACCTGCTGCCGAACCTTACGGTCGCGGAGAACATCATCCTGTCGATGGACGCGTCCGGCAAAACGTTCGACAAGTCGAAAAGGACGATCGTCGAGGAACTGCTCGAACAGGTGCATTTGCCGAAGGAATACGCGAACGAACGTATCCTGCACCTGTCCGGCGGCGAACAGCAGCGTGTGGCGATCGCCCGCGCGCTAAGCTACGGCCCTTCCATCATCGTCGCTGACGAGCCGACCGGCAATCTCGACCTGGCCACCCAGGACGACATCATGGGTATTTTCCGAACGTTGGCGCATGATGGGCATCGTTGCGTCATCATCGTCACGCACAGTCCGGAAGTGGCGAAGACGTCCGACGAGGTGTTCGAGCTGGCTCCCATCAGGCGTCGCAGATAAGCGTCGGCAGCTTCTCGAAAAGAAATACGGCATGCGTCCCCATGCAACGGACACGCATGCCGTATTTTTTCCTGTTTCGGTTGGACGGTGGCGTTATGATTGGGCGCGTCGAAGTACAGGGGTGCCGAATACGGCTGAGACGGGCGACCGCCCGGACCCTTGACCTGATCAAGGTAATGCTTGCGTAGGAACAGTACCGGCAAAACGCGTCGCGTCCCGCAGAGACGATCTCCGTTGTATTTCGGCTTGTGCACATACCCAATGGAAGTCGAGAAGGGACACCATGGCCAACGAAAAGCCATCGACGCAGACGCAGCCGCACGGCGATGCCGCAACCAGAAAGAAAACCGAAACGAGCGTGGCGGAAGCCGGTTCGTCAGCCGAAAAGAAGGTCACGCCGAAGAACGCCCTGCTGGGATTGCAGCATGTGCTCGTATCAAACGTGTGGCTTGATCCGGTGTTCGTGGCGGGCGCCATCGGTCTGCCGTTGGCATTGTCGTCGAACATGGTGAACGCCATTTTCATCGTCTCCGGCCTGGTCACGCTTATCCAGGCCACGAAACTGGTGCGCCTGCCCATCGTTCAGGGTCCTTCCGCGGCGTTCGACGCGCTGATGATCGCCGCCGGCACCGCCGGATCACTTGCCGCGGCCGGCACGTCCATCTTCATCAGCTCGCTGATTTTCCTGGTGCTGTGCCTGACGCGTGTGATCGAGAAGCTGCGGTTCCTGTTCGCCCCGATCGTATCGGGCGTGATCATCTTCCTCGTCGGCGTCTCCCTGTCGGGATTCACATTGAGCGAGTTCCTTGGCGGCGCGCCGGGAGACAAGGGCTTCGCCGATCCGAAGACGCTGGCCGTCTCCATCATCACCTGCGTGCTGGTGGTGGTGCTTTCCCAGTTCGGCAAGGGCATGGTGAAGGCGCTGTCGTATCTGATCGCACTGGTCGTGGGCACCGCGCTGTCTCTGGCGTTCGGCATGGCCGACTTCTCCGCGGTGGCCTCCAAGCCGTGGCTCGGTCTGCCCAAGTTCATGCCGTATGGCGGTTTCGATTTCAACGCGGCGATTTTCGTACCGTTCTTCATCGCCTATCTGGTGGCCATCATGGAAGCCCTCGGCGTGTATCAGGCGGCCACGGAGATCCAAGGCACGAAGCTCCAGGACCGCCAGGTGCGTTACGGTCTTGCCGGAGAGGCCGCCGGTTCGGCGATCTCCTCGCTGATCGGCGGTTTCACCACCACCGCGTATCCGCAGAACGTGGCGCTGCTCAAAGTCACCAACGAAGGCAAGACCCGCACCCGCGTGCCGGTGATCATTGCCGGCGTGGTGTTCGTGGTGCTTGGTTTCATTCCGAAGGCGGGCGCAGTGCTGTCGCTCATCCCATCCCCCGTGATCGGCGGCATCTTCCTGCCGGCCGCCGCAAGCCTCATCAGCACCGGCTTCAACACGCTGCGCAAGGTGGAAAGCGACGACCGCACCCAAGTGGTGATCGGCCTTTCCCTGCTGCTTGGCATCGCCCTGCCGAACGCGTTGAGCGGTCTTGAAGGAGGAGCGCACGTGTTCTTCTCGAATTCGATTCTGGTCGGCGCGTTCAGCGTCGTGATTCTCAAGGCCCTCATCATCGACCTGCCGAACTTTATCGCACGACACGCAGACGAGCGGACGAAACAAGCGGAATAATCGAAAGCATCCGAATAATCCGACAACCATACGACGGAAAGGACATGGCATGAGCATGGGGCAATCGCAGGAATCCACGAACATCGACGAGACGAAGGAAACCATCAAACGGGAGGTGCTCGACTTCATCGCACAATACGGCTGCGGCAAGGCGCCCGATGAGGCGTTTGACACGCTGGCGAAGCATATCTTCGCCTTTCAATTCGAGCGCAACCTCCCATACCGCGCCTACTGCATGTCCAAACGCGTGACGCCGCAGACGCTCGCCAACTGGATGCAGATTCCCCCCATGCCGGTGGACGGCTTCAAAATGCTGACGCTCACCTCCGTGCCCGAACAGGATTGCGAAGCGGTGTTCACCACCAGCGGTACCACGCATCCCGGTCAACGCGGGCGCAACTTCCACCCCGACCTGCAGGTGTGGGACGAGTCGATGATCGTGCCGTTCAGGCATTTCATCATGCCCGACCGCGAGCGCATCCGCATCGCGGTCCTCTCCCCCGCATGGGACATGAACGAGCATTCGTCGCTGTCCCGATATCTGACCCGCGCCGTGGAGCAGTGCGGCGCCGAAGGCAGCGGCTTCTTCTTCCATGAGGATGGCCTTGATTTCACGGGCGTCGAGCGCTTCCTCGACGAGGCCGCGGCCGACGGCGAACCGGTGATGCTTATGGGCGCCTCCTCCGCCTACCTGTATCTGCTGGATTATCTGGACAAGCAGGGCAAGACCTACGCTCTGGCCGCCGATTCCCGCGTGTTCGATACGGGCGGTTTCAAAAGCACGCGCACCGACATGACGGTCGACGACCTGTATGCGGCGTTCGAACGAGTGTTCGGCGTGAAGCGCTCGCATTGCGTGAACATGTATGGCATGACGGAGTTGAGTTCGCAGATCTACGATCAGAACATCCTGTCCTATTACACGGATGGTTCGTCGAATTATCTCAAAGCCACGCCGTCGTGGGTGCGTTCGGTGTTCCTCGATCCGGCTTCGCTTACGCCGGTCGCCGATGGCGAGCAGGGTGTGATCGCGCATTACGATCTGGCGAATTGGAATTCGTGCCTGGCTATTCTGACGGAGGATCTGGGTGTGCGCACCGAACATGGCTATGTGCTGAACGGTCGTGCGAAGGGCGCCGAGGCGCGTGGCTGTTCGATCACCGTCGACGAGGTGATGGCGGCCAACGCATGAGCGACGTCGACATTTTCCACGCGCCGCGGGATTTCGAGTTCCATGATTTCGACACACGCAACGTCACGGCGTCCGATGGCGGCACGGCGACGTTGCGTTTCCCCCGTCTCGACGCCGATGCCGTGCATGCGCTGGCGGCGTCGGTGCGGCGGCATCGCGCCGAGAAACTGGCGCGGTATTCCACGGACGGGATCGTCGACGTGATCGCGCGCGCCGTAGAATTGTGGACGGATCCGGAATATCCGGAACGTCGGCTTGCGGAGCGGCTCATTCCCGCGGTCACCGGCTATGACGCGTCCATGGTGCGTATCGAATTGAAGCGGTACATGCGCATGTTCCGTCGGCGTGAGCTGCTGCGTTTCGTGGATGACGAGTTGAATTGCCCGCAGATGCTTGACGAGTATCGCCCGAACCGTTCGGGCGGATACACGCGGCTGTACGGTCCGGAATTGTCGTTCCACGTGTTTTCCAGCAATGTGCCGGGCATTCCAGTGTGGAGCATGACGATGGGTCTGCTGACGAAAAGCGCGATTCTCGGCAAATCGTCGTTCGACGAGCCGCTGATGCCGGTGCTGTTCGCCCGTTCCCTGGCAAGCGTCGACCCCGATATGGCGGACGCTTTGGCGATTGTGCCTTGGCGTGGCGGCACCGTGGATTTGGAGGATGCCGCGATTGGCGAGGCGGATGCGGTGGTCGCGTACGGTTCGTCGCACACCACCGAGGCGATTCGCCCGCGCGTGCGTGCCGGAAAGCCTTTCCTCAGCTACGGCGCGAAAATCGGCTTCTCGCTGATCGGCCGCGAGGCGCTTCGCGCCGATCTGTATGCCGGCACCGTGCATCGTATGGCGATCGACGTGGCCACATACGACCAGCAAAGCTGTCTGGCGCCGCAAACCATGTTCGTGGAACGTGGCGGCGCGATGTCTCCGGCGCAGGTCGCCGAACTGCTTGCCAGCGAATTGGACGGGCAGCAGCGCAAATATCCCCGTTCCACACCGTCCGAAGAGGAGTCCATGGCGATTCAGCGGTTGCGTTCCACCGCGCAGATGAAAGCGCTGATGCTGGGCGCCGGCCCGATGGCCGCCGCGGCCGGCAACGCGGATGATGCGCCGTCCGACGACCCGTTCGTGGTGCAGTCGCGTTCGGGCACCGACTGGACGGTGCTGTACTATCCGTCCATCGGCATGGCCGACTCGCTGTCCACACCACTGAACCGCACCGTCAACATCGTGGCGGTGGACCATGTCGAGGACGCGCTGCCCACGCTGCGCCCTTACGCGCAATGGTTGCAGACCTGCGGTGTGGCGCTCGCTCCGGACCGGCTGTTCGACGTGGCGCAACGCGTCGGCGAGACCGGCATCGACCGCATCTGCCCGGTAGGCGAGATGAATCGCGCGAAATCCGGCTGGCATCACGACGGCGGCTTCAATCTGCTTGATCTGGTGCATGCCGTCGATATCGAACGTAACACCGATATGTACTGTGATGGTTTCGATATGGATGTCGAATAATCACATTCAAGCAATCCCACGAAATACGTATACCCAAAAACGAAAGGAATTTCCATGCAGCAGTCCGATTCTCTGCCGTTGAAGGGACGTGTCGCATTGGTGACTGGCGCGAGCCGCGGCATCGGCGCGGCGATCGCGTTACGTCTGGTTCGCGCCGGCGCATGCGTGGCTATTAACTACGTCAGCGATGACGAGCGTGCGAAGCGGTGTGCGCAACGCATTATGGACGATTGTGAGGCGGCCGGTCGTGTGATCACCTGCAAGGCCGATGTCACCGACGCCGGACAGGTGCACGACATGGTATCCACGGTGGTCGCAACGTTCGGCGGATTGGACATTCTCGTCAATAACGCATTCGCCCGTTATTCGTTCGACCCACGCAATCGCAAGACCTTCGGTACCATCGGATGGTCCGATTACGCGGCACAGCTAGAAGGATGCCTCAAAGGCGCATACAACACCTGCGAAGCAGCGCTGCCGCAGATGAGGCGTCAGACCGGAGGACGCGTTATCAACATCTCTAGTAACCTCGTCGACTCCCCGATTGTGCCGTATCATGACTACACCGCTGCGAAAGGTGCGTTGGTAGGTTTCACCAGATCATTGGCGCAGGAGGCTGGGGCATGGGGCGTGACCGTGAACGCCATCGCGGCTGGGCTCACCGTTGGCACCGAATCGAGCCGTGCCACCACCGAGGATGTACGCGAGCGTATCATCGCATCCACCCCGTTGGGCAGACTCGCCACCGCCGATGATATCGCCGGAGCCGTGGCTATGCTGGCCAGCGATGACGCATCATTCATCACTGGCCAGACACTGCACGTCGACGGGGGCTTGGTGATGCGTTAAAGCGTGGTTTTGACTTTGGTTTGTGGCGCCAGCATATTCGTCGGCAAAGAAGGATGGTTATGAATATCACCGTGTATCTCGGTGCGCATGAGGGAAACGATCCCATATACAAGAAAGCCGTTGAGGAATTGGGCATATGGATTGCGGACAATGGCAACAGGCTGGTGTATGGCGGCTCCGATGAAGGATTGATGGCCGTGATCGCCGACACCGTACTCGCCCATGACGGCGACGTGACCGGTATCGAGGCGCAGATGTTTGTGGACAGAGGCGTTGCACACCATAACCTAACCCAACTGGTTGTCGTGCCGAATATCGTGGAACGCCGGACCCGCATGATTGAGCTTGGCGACGTGTTCATCGCTTTCCCTGGCGGCACGGGAACGTTGGAGGAAATCAGTGAGGTGGTGTCGAAAATATGTCTTGACCAACTGACCCAACCCTGCATCTTCTATAATCTCAACGGCTTTTATGATGATATGAAGGCATTCCTACAGCACATGATCGATGCGGGCTTCTCCACCGCAGAACGTCAGCATGGTATCTATTTCGCGTCTAATCTGACCGAAATCGAACGCGTCATTGCAGCGCATAACGCATAGGAATCGGCAAACGTCAGACCACCGGCAGAACAGCGTGCAGAATCGTCATGAACGTCAGCCCGATAACGGCCGTGACGGTCAACGAGAAGCCTGCGAGTTTGGCGTTACCGGTCAGCGAATCAGTGAATTTTGTGGAGAAAATCGTTACCGGTGCGAATGCGGCCAGTACCATGATTTCTCGGACACGTTCATCCAACGGCAACAGGAACCATGCGGACAATGCGATGATGATGCTGAACAGGAATCGCCATGCGATAACTTTGCCTAGTTCCGAACGATCCTTATGACTGTCAGGGATCTCCATCATCAGGCCGATCATGGCCATTGCTGCGAAAGCGTTGGCGTTGGCGAACGGAGTGATGAGCGTGACGATCCAATGCGGCACACTCCATCCGGCGAACATGATCACCAGCATGAGCATATAGCAGTCGAACGAAATGGACGAGTAGAAATCGTGCGCGATATTCTTGATCTTCAGGCTCAATGGCAGGTTTTTGGTGGGGCTTCCCAAGTGCAGCAGCGAGCGGGTAATGGTCAGGGATGCGGCAGTGGCGATGATGGCGTTGCCTATATCGAGCATAATGACCGGCAGACCTGCGCTCGGTCCCATGAAGGTCTGCACCACCGGCAGGCAAAACGCGCCGATGTTCAGTCCCGACGCGTTGAGCATCTGATAAGCACGGTAGCGTGGCTCGTCGCCGCGCGATCCGAAATACACGACGAACAACGGAATCAGGCAGGCAAATAAGCCGAATACGACAAGCCACAGCAGGTTCATCGGATGCTTGTTCGTGGCGAAGCTCATGATGATGGCGCATGGCAGAGTGAGGTTGAATACCAGTCCCTGAACCACTTTATAGGATTTGTCGGAGAAGATATGGATGCGTTTGAGCAGGTAGACGCTGATGATGACGAGTAGCAAAGATCCGGCTTGGAACAACATACGGCCGAGTATAGGAGCGTAAACGACGCATTGCGGGATCAGCAGACACAATGTGACCGTTGCCGAAGAAAGAACGACGCTACTTTGTCAGGGGTCATGTCCCTGACCATGCGCGAAAAAGCGTCATCCGTAAGGAAGAAAATGACAACGCCGGATCACCCGGGAAAGCAGTGCGTACGGCCATCAAGCACGACAACCTCATCGCCCGGTGCATTCGTCGACCGAGCGTATCCGGCGGCGCGACCTGGACGACTGGATCGCCGGCCTGTCCGAACGGCCGCGGTAAACGGAAAAGACACGACCCCCGCATGGCTCTTGCGAGTCGTGCGGGGGTCGTGTTTTCGGAATACAACTAGACCATAACTAGACCTGAGCTATACTGACAGGGTAAAAACCCAGTCGCCAGTAGGGCTCAGCGGTTATGCCCGTCAGATGTGGAAGTACAGCTCGTACTCCAGCGGGGTCGGGGCCAGACGAGCCTGGTCAATCTCGCCACGCTTGATGCTGATCCAGGTGTCAATCAGGTCGTCGGTGAAGACGTCGCCTGCGGTGAGGAAGTCGTGATCTTCCTCAAGGGCGTCCATGGCCTCAGCCAGGGAGCTCGGAACCTGCTTGATGCCAGCGTGCTCTTCCGGCGGCAGTTCGTACAGGTCCTTGTCGACCGGTGCCGGAGGTTCGATGTGGTTCAGGATGCCGTCCAGGCCTGCCATCAGCTGTGCGGAGAAGGCGAGGAACGGGTTGCAGGACGGATCCGGAGCGCGGAACTCGATACGCTTCGCAGCCGGGGAGGTGCCGGCCAGTGGAATACGGATGGCGGCGGAGCGGTTACGAGCGGAGTACACCAGGTTGACCGGAGCCTCGAAGCCCGGGACCAGACGGTGGTAGGAGTTCAGAGACGGGTTGGTGAAGGCGAGCACAGAGGAAGAGTGCTTGATCAGACCGCCGATGTACCAGCGGGCGAGATCGGACAGACCGCCGTAGTTCTTCTCATCGTAGAACAGCGGCTTGCCGTCCTTCCACAGGGACTGATGGCAGTGCATGCCGGTACCGTTGTCGCCTGCAATCGGCTTCGGCATGAAGGTAGCGGCCTTGCCAGCGAGGGCAGCGGTCTCGTGGACGACGTACTTGTACTTCATCAGGTCATCGCCTGCATGCTGCAGGGAGTTGAAGCGGTAGTTGATCTCCTGCTGGCCAGCGCCTGCCACCTCGTGGTGGGAACGCTCGAGAATCAGGCCGACCTTCTGCAGGTTGGCGACCATGTCGTCGCGCAGGTCCTGGGTGTGGTCAATCGGCGGAACCGGGAAGTAGCCCTTCTTGACGCGGTTCTTGAAGGCGATGTTCGGGGTGCCGTCATCTTCGGTGTCAATGCCGGAGTTCCACGGAGCCTCGATGGAGTCCACCTCGTAGAAGGAGCGCTGCATGCTGTTCTCGAAACGCACCTTGTCGAAGATGAAGAACTCGGCTTCCGGAGCGAAGGAAGCGGTATCGGCGATGCCGGTGGACTTCAGGTAAGCCTCGGCCTTGCCGGCAACCTGACGCGGGTCGCGGGAGTACGGCTCGTCGGTCAGCGGGTCGACGATGGAGAATGCCACGTCGAGGGTCTTGTGCTTGCGGAACGGATCGATGAATGCGGTGGAAACGTCCGGCACCAGCTTCATATCGGACTCGTTGATGGCCTGGAAGCCTTCCACGGAAGAACCATCGAACGGCATGCCGTCGGTGAAGGCGTCCTTCAGGAATTCGCTTGCCGGCACGGTGAAGTGCTGCTGAACACCGATCAGATCGGTGAAGCGAACGGAGACATACTCAATGCCTTCCTTGTTGATAAGGGCCTCAGCATCAGCCTTGGTTTCAAGTGCAGTCACGGGACCGCTCCTTTCGAATAAGTTACTTACAGGCTCTTAGTCTATGGTCGCGCGTTTCGCTCACTCGCCATTTGGGTTACGAGAATGTTTCGTAATGACATATTCGAGGTGTGATTTCGTGGAAAATCGCGATTCGATTGTTACGAACAGCCACGTCCGCCCCTTCAGAAGCGTTCATTTAATGGACAGGCAGCATGAAAAAGGTCCCGATCGTATGAATACGATCGGAACCTTCCGTGACATCATGCGGGTGCTATGACCGTCAGCGGCCGCGCATGGCGCGACGGCTGACGCGCTGCGGATGCATCGGGTCGACGCCCTTCGGCACGCTCATGCCGTTCTTCAGCTGCAGGGTACGCAGACGCTCGTTGAGCACCGTGAGCTCGGTCTTGGTGAGCACGAAACGAGTCCTCGGATGGATGGCGGCCATCAGCTTGTTCTTGTGATGGGTCGGCTGGTAGCTCTTGAACTTGAGCAGCGTCTTGCGCACGTCCTTGAGGCGGGTCTGGTTTGCGCCGGTGCCGACGTACATACGGTAGACCGGGATTTCGGAGCCGGCGGTCACGCCCTTGATGCGCTGCTCCTGACGATCCATGGCTCGCTTGACGCGATTGTAATCGCCTTCGCCCAGCAGATAGATGCCGTTGTAACCGGTACCGCGCCAGATGGCGTCCTTGGTCTTCGGGTCAATCCACACCGGTTCCTGGGGGAAGTTGAAGCCGGCCTTGCTGATGTTGCCGAGCACGCTTACTGCGGCACCGGGACGACCTTCGATCTTGGCGTAGCCGACCTTGTCGGCACGCTTGGTGAGCATCATGGTGGCGAACAGCACGCCCAGCATGACGGCAAGAATCATGAACAGGATCCAGCTGAACACATGCCACTTGAATATGACGCCCAGTACGACGAACACGACAATCGGTGCCACGAACACGCCACCGCACAGCCACGGAAGCGCCTTATCCTCAGCTTGGGTGTATTTGAAGATCTGGATGATCTGGCTGATGGTGCCTTGCTTCTTCTGCTTCTTTTTCTCTGCTTTATCTGCCATCGACTTCCTCGCTTGACGGTTCGGTTACACACACTGGGACGATAGTTTATCAGGAACCATGCCATTTATGGTGCGACTGCGCTATTCTACTCCGCTTATCTCGTATGCAGCGGGCGTCCGTCCGCTTTCAGCAACGCCTCACCGAGCGTCTCGCTGAACGTGGGATGCGGGTGGATGAGCCGTGCCGCATCGGCAAGCGGGACACGGTTGCCGACCAACTGTTCGGCTTCCGCTATCAAATCACTGGCGATTGGGCTGACGATGTGCACGCCCAACACCACCTGCATATCAGGATTGTTCGCAAACGCACCGCTGACGACGGTCATCGATCCGCCTTCCCCGCTCATCAGCATGCGCGCGTTGGACAGCATCGGGTATGCCGTCTCCTTCGGCTCGACCACGTCTTCGCGCGCTTTTGCCTGGTCGAGCGTCAATCCGACGCTTGCTGCTTCGGGGAAAGAGAACACCACCTGTGGCACGGTGTCGTCAAGCACGGGTTTTGGATCGGCTCCGGCGATTTTCTCAGCGATGGTGATGCCTTGTTCAAAGGCGCGGTGGGCCAGCGCATGACCTGGAGTGATGTCTCCCAGCGCCCACACGCCATCAAGGTTCGTCCGTCCGTATCCGTCGACGGTCACGTATCCTCGTTCGTCGAGCTTCAGGCCGCTGGAGCGGAACCAGTCGGCGTCGGTATTGGGCACACGTCCGATGGCGGCAAGCACCACTTCGCCGTAAGCGGTGCGGTCCTCATCGGAATCGCCCTGCCGATAGTGCACAGTGGCCCCTAGGTTCGCGCCAGTGTCGACACGGTCCACCGCGGTGCGTGCGATCACGTTCACTCCCCTACGTTTCAGCTCACGTGTCAGCGTCATCGAAGCACGGCGTTCCCATGTGGACAGCACGCGGTCCTTACGAATCAGCAGTGTCACTTCGCAACCGGCGGCATTCCACAGCGACGCGAATTCCAATGCCACCGCACCCGCACCGATAATCACCGCGCTGGAGGGCAAGGTATTCAGCTCCAACGCCTGGGTGGAATCGATCAGCGCGCCGGCGAACGGATTTCCAGGCAACGCAAGCGGACGCGATCCGGTTGCCAACACGACGTCGTCGGCATCGATCGCAAGTTCCGTTTCAACCGGTTCGAACACGCCGGCTTCCACGGACCGCGATACCTGCGTCCCCCCCTCAGCCGGCGTGACACGTACTGTATGCGCGTTCTGCAATGCCGCGCAACCGCGGAATACGGTGACGCCGCGATGCGCCAGCAGGCCCGTCAGCCCTTTCGTCATCGTTTCCACGGTGGAGACGCGGAAATCACGCAATCTGCCGAAATCGATGCTCTGCAGCGTGGCGTTGATGCCCATGCGTTCGGCGTTATGGATGGTTTCGACGCTATGCACGGCGGTCAACAATGCCTTCGATGGGATGCATCCGCGGTTGAGGCATGTGCCACCGAGCGTACCGTCACGTTCGATCAACGCCACCGATTTGCCGAGTTCCGCGGCACGCAGTGCCGTAGAGTAACCGCCGGGGCCGGCTCCGATGATAGCGATGTCGAAATGCTGTTGAACCATATTGAATCCCAATTCGTTCCTCATTGATTCGTTTGCACGCACGTGAAGTGAGCTTTTGTTCGATGCGAGCAATCGTTTTCCATGGTAATGGAAAAGCCGTCAGTTGTTCGCTGACGGCTTGAAAAATCACCGGCGGTTCTCGATACCGATCACTCCGGCCAGTGTCCACGCTTCGGGGAACGAGGCTTCGGAAGCCTCCAACGGCGAATCTGGATGGCACGGCTCCACGCATAGGAACCGGAACGCATGCCCTTGGCCACGGACTGCTCACCGAATTTCTCGATGAGCTTCTTCTTGAGCTTGTGCCACATGACCGCCACGTCGATAATCACGGCAAACAAGTAGACATACATGATCAGCATGAGCGGCAACGCCAATGCAGGCCACTTGTAGGTGACGACCATGGATCCGATCAGGATTATGAACGCGACCGGGATGAAGAACTCGCCCAGATTGAAGCGGGCATCGACGTAGTCACGGATGTAGATGCGCCACGGCAGACGTTCCGACTTCGGCATGTGGTTGATGTCGCCACTTTGCATGGCATCGTATTCGGCGTTCTCACGTTCGCGGATGCGGGCCTTGGCCGCCTTACGGCTGGCGTCGCGATCCTTGGGGACCAGCGGACGGAGATTCTGCGCCTGGGCGTCCTTGCGCTTCGGGGTCGGACGGCCCTTGCCGGAGGTCGGCTGTGCAGCCTTGCTCTCGACGTTCTCCTGCGCCGGTTCTTCCTTCTTGGTAAACAAACTCATGCCTATAGAGCGTAAGGTGACGTATCGACGCTCGATGCCGCCCGCGGTGCCGTCTGCGTTGCGGTTCAAGCTGCGATTCAAGCTGCGGTCGGACGGTCTGCAAAGAACGGATACAATGGACATTCGTCACACGATATTCAATCCGCGTAATACACGCGCATATATAGGGAGCATCAAGGATTATGACAGCTTTAGGAGCCGAAGAGATCCGCACGCGCGTCGAATCTGATTTCAGCCGCATCGTCGACGTGTTGAACCAGAAGATCGCCTTGCAGTCGATTTCCGCGAAAGGCATCACCGCCGATCATATGAAGCGTTCCGCGCAATTCGTGGCGGACCTGCTGCGCGAGGTCGGCGTCGATACGAAGGTGGTGCAGTCGCACAACCCCGACGGCACGCCGGGCGCTTGGGAGGTCATCGGTTCCAAAAACGTCAGCGAGGATGCGCCGACGGTGCTGCTGTACGCGCACCATGACGTGCAGCCGGTGCCGGATCCGAGCGTATGGAACACCGACCCGTTCGTCGGCACTGAAATCGGCACGCGTCTGTACGGCCGCGGAGCCGCGGACGACGGCGGTGGAATCGCCATTCATTCCGGTGCGCTGAAAGCGCTTGGAGACGATCTGAAGGTGAACATCAAGGTGTTCATCGAAGGCGAGGAGGAGATGGGTTCTCCGAGCTTCATTCCGTTCATCGAAGAGCACCGGGACGAGTTCGCTTCCGATGCGATCATTGTGGCCGATTCGGGCAACTGGTCCGCTGAGATTCCGTCGCTGACCACGTCGCTGCGTGGCAACACCGATATTGATGTGCATGTCAAGGCGTTGGAACATCCGGTGCATTCCGGCCAGTATGGCGGCCCGATTCTTGACGCGAACACGCTGGCTGCGATGTTGATTTCCTCCATGTACGACGCCAATGGCGATTTGGCCGTGCCGGGCGTTGCGTCCGAGGAACCGGTTGGCGGCCTGCAGCGTGATATGGACGAGGCGACTGTGCGCGCCGACGCGGGCATCGTCGAATCGTATCGTCTTGCCGGCACCGGTTCGCTCGCCGCGCGTCTGTGGACGAAGCCCAGCGTCACCGTCATCGGGTTCGACGCGCATCCGGTGGAAGGATCCTTCAACGTCATCTCTCCTGAAACCACGTTCCGTCTGAGCTTGCGCACCGCGCCGAACCAGCGCCCGGAAGAGGCCCAGGAGGCGTTGGCCAAGTTCATGGTGGAGCATGCGCCGTTCGGTGCCGAAGTGTGGGTCGACAAGCTCGACAACGGCATGGGCTGGGCCATGGATCCGAACGCTGAGGCCACCAAGGACGCCATGGACGCCATGGAGGAAGCGTTCGGTGTGGCTCCGGTCAACAAGGGCGAGGGTGGTTCCATCCCGTTCATTCCGGAATTGCAGCGCATCTTCCCGAAGGCGCAGGTGCTGGTCACCGGTCCGGAGGATCCGAAGGCCAACGCGCATAGCCCGAACGAGTCCATCAGTCTGCCGGCGTTGAAGAACAACGTCATCACCGAAGCGTTGCTGCTGGATAAGCTCGCCAAGTAAGAAGCCGTGTAAGGCTTGCCGAAATAGGATAAAGCTCTCTGTCATACGATTCCGATTGGAACGTATGACAGAGAGCTTTTTCATTTAGCTGCCGATTGGGGAATCATCATCCATTAGTTGGACACGTTGCTGAACGCCCAATGCCAGTAGCCGGTGTAGTATGCGGTGGCCAACGCGATTGCCGGCACCGCGATGCAGATGGCGTAGAACAGCCAGTCGACCGCATGCAGTTTCGATTCGCGCGCTTGGCTTCGTGGCGCGTCGGATCCGAATCCGCGCGCTTCCATGGCGGTGGCGAGTTTCGTTCCACGTCGGATGGATACGACGAGCAGGCTGAATGCTTGCGAGAAGACGCGTTTGATGGTGCTGCCGTCGCCGAGGCCACGCGAGCGGCGTGACTGGCCGAGTGCACGCCAATCGTCCTGCAGCAGCGTGAACATACGCATGCCGGCAAGGCCGCCGTATACGAAACGTTGCGGCAGGCGCAGAATCTGCACGAGTCCGTCGGCCAGATCGGTCGGGTCGAGTCCCAAAGCCAGAATCACACCCGGCACGGCGATTGCGGCGACACGTAGGAATGTGGCCAACGCCAGATAGAGCGATCCTTGGGAGATGACGATGATGCCGCCCAGATTGGCCAGCACCGTGCCGGATGTCTTGCCGTACAACGCCACGGAAACGAAGCTGCCTGTGGCCGCTATCCATACCGGCCATGTCTTGCGCAAGACCGTCCAAGGAGCCACTCCGCCGATCCATAACAATAGCATCTCCAAACCAAACGCCACGGATGCCGAAACGACATCGAGGGTGAAGAACATCGGAATGCACAGGATCAACGCACCGATGAAACGGCTTACCGGGTTGATTTTCGCCACGAACCATGACGGTGACGCCGGCTTCGTTTCGTTACGACGTTCCTTGTGTGGCACCACGGTAATGGTTTCGAGCTTTTCATTGCCGTCGCGCCCACTGTTTTTGTTGGTTTCGAGCATGTCACTCCCCCTCTCTGACCAAAATACGGCGTGCGCCCAGCGCTTCGATGAGCGGCTCATCGTGCGTAATCATGATGACCGCGCAACCTTGGTCGCGCGCACCGGCGATCAATTGGACCATGCTGGTCCACGTGGTGAAATCCTGTCCGAATGTCGGCTCGTCCATGACCAGCACTTTTGGCGCGGCAGCCAGCATGGACGCCACGGACAGTCTTCTTTTCTCACCGCCCGATAGGGTGAATGGATTCGCTTTGGCGAAGCGGGAAAGATTCAGGCGTTCCAACAGCCTGTCGGCGATGGAATACGCCTCCTCGTCGGTTTTGCCCATGGATTTGGGGCCGATGGCCACCTCGTCTCGCACGGTGGATGCGGCGAACTGGTGTTCCGGCTCTTGGAACACCATGCCGATGCGTCCCAGCAAGTCGCGGCTTTTCCATGTGATCACATTGTTTTCGCGATGGGGAGGTACCAGATCGTCCGCCATGCATACACGTCCTGCTATCGGTTTGAGCAGTCCTGCGAGAGTGAGTCCGAGTGTGGATTTGCCCACACCGTTTCTGCCGGTCAACGCAGTCACCTCACCGGAATGGAATTCGAGGTCGATATGCTCGCCGAGCGGGAAATCATAGCCGAAGCTCAGATCCCGCGTGTAAAGCACGACGTCCTGCGGTTGCCGGATTTGTTCCGGTTTGGGCACGTGGCTTTCGATGGTGCGGCCCGGCACCCACGCACCGCCGTCGGCAAGCACCTGACCCATGTGGCCGAACACTTCGTCTGGAGTGCCGTCGGCGATTACGCCGCCGACGTTCGAATCGGCTTCGGGTTTGCCCAGCACGATGACGCGGTCGACCAGGTCGAGCCACACGTCGATATGATGTTCCACCACAACCAGCGTCTCATGGGTTTGTTCGAGGACGTGGCGGACAGCGTCGTGCACTTCCTTGACACCGTCCGGGTCAAGGTTGGCGGTCGGTTCGTCAAGCAGCAGCAGGCCAGGGTGCATGGCCAGCACGCCCGCCAAGGCGAGGCGCTGACGTTGCCCGCCGGAAAGTCCTCGTGTGGAGCGGTCGAACGCCATGTAGTCGAGCCCGACGATGTCAAGGGCGGCTCGTGCCCGGTTCCAGATTTCATCTTTCGGCAGGTTCAGGTTCTCGCAGCCGAATGCGGTGTCGTCTCCGGCACGTTCGAGAATCGTCTGCGAGTCCGGGTCCTGAAGCACCAGCCCGCAACGTCCGCGCGCTTGTCTGGCGTCGACGCCGTCGATGAGCAGCTCGCCTTCCTGCTCGCCTTCGTCATCTCCACCGAGCACGCCGGCCAAACCGGACATCAGGGTTGATTTGCCTGCGCCGGACGCGCCAAGCAACAGTACCCGCTCCCCCGGTTTGATGTCGAAGTCGACGTGTCGTAGCGCGAAATCCTTACGTGAGGCGTGTCTCCATCCCCAATCATGTGCGGTCACGCCGGCCGCTGTTGTGTTCTGAACGTCAGTGGTCATTCGTCGTTCTTTCTTCTGATTGTCATGCTGTTGTTTCGTATGCCGTTGTCATGCGATGCGCCATCACAAGAAAATCCCGCACCACCTTGATGTGATGCGGGATTTGCTTGCATCGGACAATCAGACCAGTTCCTGCGTACGACCGGATTCGAAGCGGTCGAGCACGCCGGTCTTGGCGATGGCCACCTGCAGGAGGTACATCACCGCACCGGCGAGCACCGCGCCGGAAATGGCGGAGGCGATCAGATAGATGCTGACGCGTAGCGCGCTCCAAGCCGGATTGGTAAGCCAGTAGTACAGGCCGCAGCCGACGCCTGCAAGTGCGCCGGAGATCGTGGTGGACAGCAGGTCCCACTTCTTATAGGCGAAGATGGCAAGACCGATTTCGGCGCCGAGGCCCTGCACGATGCCGACGATCAGCGAGCCGCCGACGCCCCACTGGTTGCCCATGGTGAGTTCGAGCGCGGCCGCGAGGGTTTCCGCGAACAGTGCGGCTCCAGGCTTGCGCACGATGATGGCGGCCAGAGGGCCTGCGAACAGCCAGAAAGCGTTAAGCAGGCCTTCGAAGCCTGGAGTCACCGCCTCGAAGAGGGCCAGCGGCGCGGTGCAGACGATGTCCCAGCCCCAGAAGATCACGCCGGATGCGACGGCGATGATGGCTGCGACGACGATATCGACCACGCGCCACTTGTTGTTGTGTTTGCGAACTGCGGAAGACTGGTTTTCTTCAGTCATGGGATATGTGCCTTTCTCTTTTCGTCAAGGCACGGGAAATAGAGAGACGTCCGTGCGCCGGCATTACCCGGTATACGTTCATACGGTTGAAGCGGTTGCTTCCTCTCAGCCATTCGGCCCCCGTGTCTGCGCCTGATATTACACAGGACCCACGATTTACGTCGGTTTTGTCTCATAACGGATTCCGTATTCCGTGGCTGAGTCGCATTCCGATGTGTTGTTTTGGAGGAACGCTCCAACCGTATGGTGATTTTATTGAGGCAGTCTCATCAGCGATTCGGCAAGATTCTTGAATGTTTCTCCGATACCGTCCGACCGCAACGCGCCCTCTTTGGTTAGGACTGCGGGCCGGCCTGCTTCGCCGGTTTCGCGCAGTTCAGGCTCCAATGGGAGTTGTGCGAGCAGTGGCACTTCATAGCCGAGGCTGTGGGTCAGCTGTTCGGATACGCGTGCGCCGCCACCTTCGCCGAAGATACGTAGCTTCTCGCCTTTGTGCTCGTAGTAGCTCATGTTCTCCACGACGCCGCGAACTTTCATCGGCACCTGCAATGCCACCAGGCCGGATCGTACCGCGATGTCGGAGGCGGATGGCTGCGGTGTGGTGACCACCACCAGTTCGGCGTTCGGCAGTGCCTGTGCCACGGAAATCGCCATGTCGCCGGTGCCGGGCGCCAGGTCGAGCAGCAATACGTCCGGCTCTCCCCACCATACGTCGGATAGGAATTGTTCCAAGGAGCGTTGCAGTCTTGGACCACGCCATAGGATGGCTCTGTCCGCGCCGGCGAACATGCCGATGGAGATCAGTTTCACACCCCATGCGGTGACGGGCATGAGCATGCCGTTGAGGTTCGTGGGCTGTGATTGCACGCCGAATAGCCTGGGCAGCGAGAAACCGTAGATGTCGGCGTCGATGGCGGCGGTATCGTAGCCGAGCGCCGCGAATGTGGCTGCCAGATTGGCGGTGACAGACGATTTGCCCACGCCGCCTTTGCCGGAGGCGATGGCGAAGATGCGGGTTTTGATGCCGGGTTTGTTGAACGGGTTCTGTTTACGTTCCGCTTTGAGGCCGGCCACCAGCTGGGTGAGTTTGTCTTGGCTCATGGAGCCGACTTCGATGCTGGGAATCAACGTGGCATCGGGATAGGAGGCGACCGCGCCGTTGATCTGGTTGGTGATGGTCTGCGACAGCGGACAGCCTTCCACGGTCAGTTCGACCCGCACCCGTACGTCGTACGTGTTGGTTTCGCCTGCCACTGGCGTGGCGTCAATGGCTGCGATCATGCCCAAGTCGGTGACGGACCTGCCCAGTTCGGGGTCAATCACTTTGCTTAGCCGTTCGTAGATGCGCGCTTCGATGGTGCGCTCGTCGCTCATGCTTCCTCCTTATGCCGCGTACCACAGTAGCGGTTCGCGGCACGGCTTGCCAGATGGTGTGGCGATTATTCAACTGTTCCTGTGTCGAGCAGCTGTTTGAATTGGTCTTCGTTGAGCATGGGGATGCCCAGTTCCTCGGCTTTTGCGGCTTTTGAGCCGGCATTCTCGCCTACGACGACCCAATCGGTTTTCTTGCTGACGGATCCTGCGGCTTTGCCTCCGCGCAGAACGATGGCCTCTTTGGCGGAATCGCGGGAAAATCCTTCCAACGAGCCGGTGACCACGACCGTTTTGCCTGCCAATGTTTGCGGCAGTCCGCTGGCTTGGGCTTGTCCGACTCCTACGCCGGCGGCCTTCCATGCGTCAAGCACGGCACCGCGCCAATTGCCCGGCTCACGGGCCGCGGTGAACCATGTGACTACGGATTCCGCAATTTCCGGACCAATACCGTCGATTTGGGACAATTCGTCCACGCTGGCATGTTCGATGGCATCCAACGTACCGAACGCGCTGGCGATGGTGCGTGCGGTGGGCGGTCCGAGCCTGCGGATGGACAGGGCCACCAGAACGCGCCACAGGTCGGCATGGCGGGCTTTGTCCATTTCGTCGAGCATCTTGCGGGTGTTTTCCGCCGGACGAATGTACACCGGCTGCACGCTGGACGCGCCTCCACGGGATACCTTGATTTCCTCGCGGATCACCACGGCGTCATCCGGCACCACGTATTGCGGATATTCCGCGGTCTCGTCGATGTCGGCATCCTTGCGTTTGCGGGCGGCGGTAGGCGCGGTCCAGAATGCGGGCACCTGATGCCATAATCCGGATCCGCCCACGCGTTTGCGCACTTTCTTGATCTTGCCGTTTGACCCGACGGTCTCGTGGATTTCGATGATTGGGGCCTCGCGCCAGACGCGCACATCCTTGAGGTCTGCGGACGTCAACGAGAACAGCCCGGCCTCGCTGGACAGCACAGGTGTCTGCATGGGCGGCAGTTCCAGTCCCGCCACCGGCTCGTACGGTTCAGGCTCCTCACCGGGTTTCACCACGATTTCGGTGATGTTCGGCGCATACGTGTCGATGGAATCGGGCCTGTCCTCTTCGGGATTCGTCAGCGCAATGGCTGATTGGTCGCCCAGATGTTCGATATCGAACGCCTTGCGGGACGCCAGATTGATGATCCGCTCGGTCAGCTGCGCCGGGCAGGATTCCACGTTCGGGCAGCGTATATCTTTGTCTCCCTCTTTGGCGGGAGCGAGTTCCGCGCCGCAGCTCGGGCAACGCGTGGGCATCACGAACCGGCGGAGCTCGCCCTCGCGTCCCTTGCGTCGCTCCAGCACCGGACCGACGAGCTCGGGAATCACGTCTCCCGCCTTGCGCACCACCACGGTGTCGCCGATGAGCACGCCTTTGCGTTCCACTTCAAAGGGGTTGTGCAGCGTGGTACGGGATACTGTGGAACCGGCCACGTACACGGGTTTCAACACCGCCACCGGAGTCACACGTCCGGTGCGCCCCACCTGCACAGTGATGTCAAGCAGCTCGGTATTGACTTCTTCCGGTGGATATTTGTAGGCGATGGCCCAGCGCGGCGCCCGCGATGTGGCGCCAAGGGAACGCTGCAATCCCAAATCGTCGACCTTCACGACGATGCCGTCAAGCGCGTGTTCGATGTCGCCTCGGTGTTCGCCGTAATAGTCGATCATGTCGAGGATTTCCTTGAACGACGTGACCTCACGGTTGTGCGGAGAGACGGGCACACCCCATTTCTTATACAATTCGTAGGCTTCGGATTGGTCGTTGACCACATCATGGCCGTTGCCGGCGTGCCCCGCACCCCAACGCAGCGATCCGATGCCGTGCGCGTAGAAGCTCAGGCGACGGGTTGCGGTGATACGCGGATCCTTCTGTCTCAGACTACCTGCGGCCGCGTTGCGGGGATTGGCGAATGGCGCACGACCGGCGTCCTCGTTCTCGGCGTTCAGCTTGTTGAAATCGTCCCATCGCATGAACACTTCGCCGCGGATCTCCACGAATTCGGGAATGTCTTCCTCCGGTCCGGCAAGGTTCTGCGGAATGGTGGAGATGGTGCGCACGTTGAGAGTGATGTCCTCGCCGGTCACGCCATCGCCTCTGGTCAGACCCTGTTCAAGCACGCCGTTGCGGTAGATGAGGTTCAGCGCAAGACCGTCGATTTTCACCTCGCAGGTCATGGGCAGTGGCTTCGATTCGGGCCAATCCAATCCCCTGAGCACGCCGTCGTACCATTCGCGCAGCTCCTCGATGGAGAACACGTCATCGAGGCTCATCATGCGCGATGGATGACGTACGGAAGCGAAGTCGTTGGAGAACGTGCCGCCCACGCGATGGGTCGGTGACTGCGGTGAGTCAAGTGATGGGAACTGCGCCTCAAGCGATTGCAGGCAGCGCAATCTTGCGTCATATGCCGCGTCGGATGAGACGGGGGCATCGTCGATATAGTATGCGATCTGGTCTGATTCCACCCATGCGGCCACGCGCGCCCACAGCCTGGCCGCGGCTTCGGCGCTCATCGAAGCCACATCAACCTTGTCGAGGCGCATGGCGTCGGCATCGGTCGGCTGCAACGCGGCAATCCAACGTTCGCTGCCCGGAGTCAGCGAAGCCAGCCCCTCATCGGCCACGACGGCCGCGGAACTACCGTCGCTCTCCGGCGCGTCGAAATCCCATGCCAACTGTTCGGAATCATCACGATTCGTCATTGTCACCGCTTTCCCATCATTTCCGCCATGCCGCGCGGATGTCCACGCCAGCACCGATTATCGCACAAATGTTCGACCGTTTTGTTAGTTGTTCAGAGAGCGCAGGAACTGCACCTGCACCACGTCGGCACCGTCATGGTCTTCGTAATCCATGCGCATCGCGGCCACCGACAGGGTGCGTGCGGGCACGAACATGCCTTTGTCCACGCAGACGCGGGCCGCTTGGTGCATCAGGGGCGCGACCGGCGTGTTCGGCCATACCGGCAGTCCGGCGTCGGCGAGCACGTGGATGGCTTCCTGCACGTTGGTCGGCACCGGAATGCACTGCGATTGCGCTCTTCCGATCAGTTCCTGCAGTTCGCTTTCGAGCATGGCGATACGTCCGGGGGCGATCTCCTCGCTCATGATGTATGAGGCGGCGGCAAGGTCGAAGTGGTCGCACATCCATTCCGCATAGGCGAGGCGATAGTAGGCGAATGAGGCGTCTTCCCGGTCAAGCGCGACGTTCAGCGCGTTGAGGCATGCCGCACGTGCCGGATCCCAGTCCTCGGCACGCCCCAGCTGCACGGCGAGCTTGAGGTGCGACAGCGGGTATGCGGGGGCGTAACGCACCATGGCGTTCAGATGCGGCAGCGCGGCATCGACGCCTTTGACTTGGGCGAGCAGGTCGGCAAGCTCCATATGCATGTAGAACAGGTTGTCGGGAATGAGCACCGTTCTTTCGCCTTCGGTGGCGAACATGCGGTTGTAGATGACGCGTTCCGCATATGAATTGAAGTACCGCGGCACGCCCGGATTTTCAGCGAAGATCCGGTCCATGCGTTCGAGTGTGGACTGGGCGGATTCGATGGCCCGCTCGACGTCTCCGGAGAACAGCATGTCTCGTGCCTTCAGACGTTCGTCATCGAGGGATTGTGCCAGTTCGAATGAGAAGTCGGGCGTGTCTTCGCCGTCGATCAGCGCGCTGGTGACCTGCGGTGCCAATTCGGTCAATTCCGGATCGGATATGGAATTGATGATGTCCATGGCCTGTTTGGCTTTGGCCACCGATTCGAGTCCGTCGCTTTGCGCAAGACGATGGAACTCCCCCACGGCGCGCTGCAACAGGTCGACACGCTGGATGGACAGGCCCATCATGTTCTCACAGCCGAACAACTGCGCCGTGCCGTCATCAAAACGAATGTCGGACAGTTCGGGTTCTTCTTGGCTTCCCGCCGGTGAGAATCGGCTGTCACGAAGGTCGAAGGCCGCATCGATGGGTTTGAGCGCGCCTTTGCCGTCCACGTCCATTTCGGCGTCGAACATGCGGTATGTGGCGGTTGGATGGGCCAATCCGTCAGTGTCGAGCCGCTTCAGGAACTCGTCGCGGGTGAAGGTGACGGTCACCAAGTTGCGTACGGTCGGGTTTTTGCGCAGCTGCGCCATCGGATCGTCGTCATCATCATCGAGGTAGGTGTCGTACTCCGTTTTGTCGCTGGCGTCGTCCCGCATGGAGGCGTCGTCATCATCGGCGCGTCCGTCCGGTACCGCGAACGCCATTTCGTCGAAGTCGATGTCTTTCATCAGGTCTTCGAACTGGCCGTCCACCGTATCGTCTCCAGTGCCAACGCTATCCGAGCCAGCCGAATCGTCGGAATCGATTGATTCGGATGAGATATCGGTGGTTCTCGGAGTGACGGGCCGAGCCGGATCGCCATGGTAGTCGCCGTCCTTTGGAGCGGCTTTGGATCCGGATGGCCTCATGTCTCCGGTACGGATGCGTTCGAAGGCGCTTAACGCCTCGCTCATCAACTCGCTGATGGCGGAATCCTGTTCGGCTACGGCCTCTTCCAGACCAATCGAATCGATGTGCATCGACACGCGTTTGACATTCGGATCGGCTCCGAAGCTCAGCGCGGCCATCATGAGTCCGACGCGCAGATTGTAATCGACGCTCATACGCGTGCGTTCGACGTCGGTCAGGTCGATCCACGCGCGGCGCGATACGTCGTATCGGGTGAACGGCATCATGGACACTCCAGCAGAAGTGAAGCCGATTGCGACTTCGCCGTCGCTGAGGTCGCACCGGAAGTCAACGTCGAAACGGTATGGCAGACGCAGGCTGCGCAGCAGACGGGACATGGTCTGCCGGTACACCCATTCGGAACCTCCGTCGGCGCCGAAATCGCCTTCCAACACGTTGTCCTTGGTTGATTCGGCGACTTCACGCCGGAAGTCGGCCGCGATATCCGCCAGTCGGCTGGCGGCCTGGATGCCGTCTTCCCGGTTCGGGTCGAGGATCGCGCCGAACCGGTCGTCCGGTTTCAACGCGATCAGCGTCGGATTCTCCAGCAGGGCGAAGTCGATCTGCGCGGCTTCGGCACGCGTCACCGTGTCCTCCGTGGGGAGAGCGCCGATGCGTGCGTTACGTTCCAGCCATGAGCTGACGGCGGCGAAGCGGTTGAGGTTGCCCTCGATGTTGAGGGCGCACAGCACTGCCGAGAACGGCAGGGAGGAATCCCATGCGAAGAAGTAGCATCCGGAATAGCTGGATGTGTACAGGCGCAGCGGTTCCGCTCCGTGCACAGCTTCGAGCCCTTGATCGGTATCGAGCGCGTGGGCTTCGCGCATCAGATCGGCGAAGTAGTCTTCCAGGCCGGAGGCGCGCATGCCATGCGACCGGGCGCTCATGGTGTCTCTGATGGACCGTCGGATGGCGCCTATGGGCGCTTCGCGGTTGAGCCTGCGGAAAATGTTGCCGGAACCGAAGCCGACGAGCAGGCCGTTCATCTGTGGAAGCATGTAGGCGGCGAAGAAGGCGATGGTGATGGCGTCCCGATATTCGAGGTCGAACCGCATATTCGCTGGCAGGTTGGCGCGCATTTGCTCAAGCGTGTAACGGCTGCCGGTTTTGAGCCATGAGGCGAGCCACATCATGCGACCGCCCGGCATGCGTCCCACGACGCCGCCTTGCGTGGCGCGCACCGTTTTCGGATTGCGGCTGGCCGCATGGCCGAGTCTTGGACCGTCCGCCAACGTAAGGGTTTCCTCTTTGACGAAGACGAACCGCGGTTCGAGTTCCTGCGTGTCCATGTCCGGATCGGTGCCGGCGAAGACACGCGCTTTGCCGTCCGCGAGCGCGATTTGGGCGAAGTGGTCGCTGTCGGTGAACAATCCGATGGAGAAGGCATGGCCGTGGGTCTGCGGCAGTTGGGCCCATCCGAGGCGGAATCCTCCGGGCACGCCTTCGAATCCGTCGATGATGTGTCGTTTGATGAGCGGATTAAGCCGGATGGCGTTGCGGGTCAGTTCGTCGACGATGTCGTCGGGCTTGTCAAGCGCCTTGCCGAAGGGGTTGGCGTGGATGTGGCGCGGCGTGGCCTGGTTGACGAGTCGCCGCACATTTTGCCTGACGCGTTCGAGCATGGTCCGGTTATGTTCCGGTTGGCTGGCCGGGTCTGATGGTGTGCGGTGAGACATGTGTGCCATTCTTTCAATCCAATGCGACATGAAGCTATTAGAATAATGACGTGACTTTTTCGAAGCAACGTTTTCAGGCACGTCGTCGTATGTGCGCAGCCATTGTAGTCGCTTTCGCGGTGATGGTGGTGGTCGAGTGCGTGTTGTGCAATATGCCGTTTTGGCGTTCCTTGGCCGCATCGGGTGATTCCACCGCCGCGTACAACGTGCTGGGCCCTGGGCTCGAACGTACTGACGAGGGGTTGTTGAAGGTCACCGATCCGACGCAGTCATATATGCAGGTCGATGCGGACGGCTCGTCGGAATATGTTCGTATGGACCCGGTGTCTTCGAAGGCGTTGGATAAGGCAGCCAGACAATCGGAACAGGTGTTGCGCACGGTTCGTGTCCGTCCTGATGTCAATCGCAGGGCCGGTACGGTCAGTTCGGTGTCGGTGTCTTCGCCGCGTTCGCTGTATGTGCATGCGGCGGCTGCCGGTGGTTCGGTGTGCGTGCGGATTGTCGAGCCGAAGGGTTCGCTGATTCCGTTTGATGCGGTGCGTGCGAATGTGCGTGTACCGTTCGCGTTGAATCCGTTGCGTATCGGCGTGATGGTGGCCGTGTTGGCGATGGTACTGGTGTGGAGGCCTGGTTCGCGGTTGTGGCGGATGCCGTTGGATACGACGAGTGTGAGGCAGCGTGCGTGGCTGGGGGCGCTGCTGGCGGTGCCTGTTGTGGTCACTTGTGCCGTTGTGGTGTGGCAGCTGGTGGAGGCGGCTCCGTTGAGCTTCCATACGAAAGGCACGTACACGTATGATTTCGACCAGTACGATTACGTGGCAAGGGCGCTGCTTGATGGTCACGCGTGGTTGGATTTGGATGTGCCGGATGCGTTGCGTGACGCGGCGGATCCGTATGATGTGGCCACCCGGCAGCGGTTGCTTGCCGATGGCGTAAGCCCAGTGTATTGGGATTACGCGTTCTATCAGGGGCACTGGTATTCGTATTTCGGTGTGGTTCCCGCGTTGTTGTTGTTCCTGCCGTATCGGGCGGTCACATCGTTGTTCGTCGATGGCGGGCTGATGATGCCCTGCGGTGCGGCCGTGCCGCTGCTGATGCTTGGTTTTCTGGTATTCGGATGTCTGCTGGTGATTCGTGTGATATCCCGAATTCGTCCGAATGCGCCGTTGGCTGCGGTCAGTATGCTGTGCGTGTTCATGCTGTTGGCTTCCAATGGTTTGTATCTGTGGTATCGGACGAATTTCTATTCGGTGCCGATCGCCGCCTCCCTGTTTCTGAGCGTGTTGGGATTGTGGCTGTGGTTGGGCGCCGCCAAGCGGGTGCCGGTGTCAGGCGATCGGATTCGTGAGGTTGATGGCACGCAGTCGTTGTCTTTGCCCCATCTGGCTGCAGGCTCGATGTGCATTGCGGCCAATCTGGGGTGCCGTCCGCAGTTCATTCTCGTGGCGTTGCTGGCTTTCGTAATATTCTGGCCGCAGATTCAGTCGATTTTCCGTCACGCCTCCAATGATTCCTCCCTTCCCCATATGTCGGTCTGGCGTCTGATGCGCGCGCCGTTGGCCGCATTGCTTCCCGCGTTGATTGTGATCGTTCCTCTGCTGGCGTACAACGTGGTCCGGTTCGGATCACCGCTCGACTTCGGCACCTCATATCAGATGACGGTCACGGATATGACCAGTTATCGGCAGCCATTGTCGAATCTTGCGCTGACCGTCGCATATTACCTGTTCCTGCCGTTGCGGTTCACGGATGCGTTTCCGTTCCTCGCCGTCAATCCGGCGCCTCTTCCCACTTGGGGATTTACCGAGGCAATGCCTGGCGGCTTATTCACGATAGCTCCGTTGACGTTGGCCGCGCTGGCCTGCCCGTTCCTCTACCGGCGTATGCGCAAGGCCGGGCGCACGAACACATGGCTGTTGTTGACATCCAGCCTGGCATTGGGATTGCTGCTTGTGGTGATTGACTCCCGCATGGCTGGTTTGGGATGGCGGTACATCGCCGATTTCGGATGGCTGTTTGCCTTGGCCGCGTTGCCTTCGTTGCTGATCGTACTTGATTGCGGCAAGCCGCGTCTGCGTTGGGTATGTCGTGCCGGATTCCTCGCGCTGCTGCTGTTCACGCTGGTTGTCGCGCTGATGTCGTTGTTCCTGCCCGGGCGTGACGATGAGATGTTGCGCAACAATCCCGCCCTCTATCTCGACGTGCAGTCCTGGTTCATGTTGGGTTGACGTCCGACATAAGCTACATCCAGTAAAAATTCAGGTTTCTTTCCTGATTCATATAGCAGTTTTTCCGGTTTGCTCTGAGTTTCATCGGCAATCATAACGATTGTCATCATTGTTGCTTTGAATTATGTTCCGGGGGTCGCCAACCATGAAACCGCTTTCGCCGCCACGCAACCATCCTCGGGCCGCACGTTGGATGCCAAAGGCGACATCGTGCTGCTCACCACCGAACTGGGCCGCGACGACAACGCCGTGCAGGACCAGGTCGTCAAACTCGATGCCGAAACCAGCAGTGTGACGCGACTGTTGGATTTCGGCAGCCTGTTCGCCGATTACAAGGCGTCCGCCACGCATGCGGGCACGGACGATTCGGATGAACTGCCGGTGAACCTGCGCGCGGTTGCGCCTGCGGTTCGTTACAATCGGCGGTATGGGTTTCTTCGATTCGCTGTTCGCCGGTAAACGTTCCACACCGGCTTCGTCCGTCACGTTCCATCTCGACCAGGCCGCCCACATGTACGAGGACGGCAATATCGGCTTGGAAGCCACCACGCTTGATATCACACCTGACAGCAAGCGTGTGGCGGTGATAGGTTTGAACGGCGCAGGCAAGACCACGCTGCTCAAATTGTTGGATGGCGCGTTGGCCGCCACGTCCGGAACGGTCCGCATCGAAGCGGACGGTACCGCATACGACCCCGCCGTGAAACGCGATCTGAAGCATGTCGAGGATCTGGTCGGCCGCGTGCGGCGCGAAGAGATTCCGAACGCCTACTACAAGGCGGCTTCGATTCGTGAGGCGATCGACCTGCCGTTGAAGAAGCACAAGGTGCCGGAAAGCGAACGTCAGGCGATCATCGGCAATCTGTTCGCGCATTTCGACTTGGCTTCCGTGGCCCGCGAGCCGGCCTCCGCTTTGGATAGCGAGAAGCGGCATCTGCTGGCGATCGCGGCCGCGTTGAGCTTCTCCCCCGCTGCGATCGTCGCCGACGAGCCGACCAAGGGCTTGGACGAGGTGGCGTCGGCGCGCGTGGCGAAGGCCCTGTTCAGCTATGACAAGCAGGTGGTGTTCGCCACGCATGACACGGATCTGATCGTCCGTCCGGAATATGCGATCGGCCGCGTGCTCGTTGTCGACGACCATCGTGTGGTGTTCGACGGCGCGCCTCGTGAGGCGGTCGATTTTTACACGGATTTGGTTCGTTCGAAGTATGAGGCGGCGAAGGGCGACAGGGCGTAGAAGAGATTTCGGACTCGGCAGTCCGTTCAGCCGATCAGTTCGTTGACGGTGTCGATCACCACGTGCACGTTATGCCGGAAATCGTCCGGTTCGGGCAGTAGTGAGATGGCCAGATAGCCGTTGGAGGTCATGTCGAAGAAGTAGCCGGGCTGTCCGGATACGCCGTGGCGTTCGATCATGTGCAGCACCAGCTCGTTCTCGTCGAGCACGCTGGGCACGCGCAGCAGTACGTTCCATCCGCCTTCGGCACGCAATACGCTGACAAGACCTTGCTCATCCGCGTCGAGCATGTCATGCAGTGCTTTGAGATTGCCGCGCACACGTTCCTGCACGCGCGCGGTCTGCGATGGCGCCGCTTCAAGCAGTGCGGGAATTTGTTTTGCGACGATCTCGCTCATGGGCAGATAGTCGTCGGCGATCACGTCGAGACGACGCTTGGCTTCCGCCACGTCTTCGGCGGGACCTGATACCTGGATCCAGCCGACTTTGGCATGCGGTGCGGCGAGCATTTTCGAAAAACCGTCCAACGCGAATGTGAGCGCGCCACGCTCCCCCGCGAGTCGTGCGTTGCCTTCGAATGGTTCCAAATCGTAATCGTAGAACACTTCGTCGGCGATGATGGCCACGTCGTGGTCCCGGCACAGGCGGACGATCGCCTCGCGTTCCGACGGTTTGACGTACGAACCGGTCGGATTGTTGGGGTTGATGAGCACCAGCGCGCGGATGCGATTGCCGTCCGGGCCTTCCAGCGCGGTTTTCAGTTCGGCCACGTCGATATACCAGGAGCCGTCGAATCGTTGTTGGTATTCGATCATGTCGACGCATTCGAGGCGTGCGATCGATTCGATGAGCGGATAGCCGGGTTTCGGTGCGAGCACGGCGTCACCGGCATCACACAGCAGTTTGATAAGCCACGAGTAGGCTTCGGAAGTTGAACTGAGGATGTACAGGTCGTCCGGCGAGCAATGGCCGATTTCCTGCATGTCAAGGAACGCGGCCAGCGCCTCACGCGCGTAGCGTTGGCCGCGCGGGTCGGCGGAGTAGATGTCCGGCACAAGATCCGGAGCCAGCGCGTGCCGTGTCGGATTGGAGTCGTTGAGCTTGCCGAGCGGTCTGCCGGCTGTTTTGGCGGTGGCTTCCGCCTTGGCGATGGGATTGAGCTCACTGATGTCGACTCTTGAGGAAAAACGCATGCTCTCCACCCTACTCCATGGACTGCCGTCTTCCATCTGCGGCACATGGAACAACGAAAAAGGCCGTCCGATTCGTCGGACGGCCTTTTGACAACCTAATCGGTCAACACATCACTTCTGCTTGGTGCTCGCGTAGTATGCGGCGCCGATGATGCCGGCCTCGTTGTGCAGCTTGGCTGCGACGATCGGGGTCTTGATGTCGATGTACGGCAGGAACTTCTCGGAGACGCGGGACACGCCACCGCCGACGACGAACAGCTGCGGGTCGAAGTAGAACTCCATGAGGGAGTAGTACTTGGTCAGGCGCTTCGCCCACTTCTTGTAGCCCATGTCGAGCTTCTCGCGGATGGAGGATGCGGCGTACTTCTCCGCGTCGCCCTTGCCCTTGAGCAGTTCCAGATGGCCGAGCTCGGTGTTCGGAATGAGCTCGCCGTTGAAAATCAGCGCGGTGCCGATGCCAGTGCCCAGCGTGGTGGCGATGACGAGGCCATCCTGGCCCTTCGCGGCGCCGAACTGCTGCTCGGCAAGACCGGCGGCGTCAGCGTCGTTCACCACGGTGACCGGACGACCGCAAGCTTCGGAGAACACTTCGGTGACGTCCACGCCGACCCAAGACTGGTCCAGGTTGGCCATGTAGCCAAGCTTCTCGCCCACATGAATCGGAGCCGGGAAGGCGATGCCGACCGGAGCGGACTCCGGAACCTCGAAATGCTCGAGCTGCTGGCGAACGATTTCGCCGACGGCCTTCGGAGTGGACACCTCCGGGGTGAGGATCTTCAGACGCGGTTCGGCGAACTCGCCCTTCTCGAGGTTAACCGGGGCGGCCTTAATGCCGGAGCCACCAATGTCAACGCCGAATGCCTGTGCAGTCTCAATCATCTTCAACCTCTCTATCAAGGTATGTTACGGGTGTATTCGAACCGGTACGTATTATGGTAACTCGCAACATGCCCAAAATCGCGCGCGACATGCACAAATGGTGAGAACGATTGCACAAATTGTAATACTTAACCGAGTAAATATTTCATCGCCTGTTTTGCAAACGATTCGTCCCACGTCGGTAGAGGCTCCGACGTGGGACGAATCGTCAATCGCGTGATCGCCGCGCGTTGGGAAACGCGTGGGCCACGGTGTTACTTCAGCGGCGGCATCGGCTGCCATTCCGGATCATGCAGCAGCTTGCGCGAATCCCACCATCCCTTGGCGATCTGAACGATGCCGGTCTTGAAATGCTCGCGGTCCACCATCGTCAGTCGAATCACTTCCTTGACCGCGGTCAGCACCGTACCCAGACCGAACAACAGCGGACGGTAATCGCCGTACGTCATGAAGTATCGGGCCATGTAGCCGCGGTTGCGCATGATGTGGTAGCGGTTCATGTCGGAAGTGGAGTTGAGCTGGCGCACGCCGGCGATGTCCCAATTGCCGATCTCGCGCGTACGGCGCAGCACCACGTCGGGCACGACGATCGGATTGGTGACCTTGCTGGCACGATAGCCGTACATCGTGTCGTCCCAATAGATGAAGAAACGCGGGTCGGGCAGACCGATCTTCTCGACGATGTTACGGCGGAACAGGCCGCCTTCGAAGCACAACGTGTCCATCACGCGATAGCCAGCCGGGCCGAACGCAGCCGGTGCGATCGGGTTCGGAATGCCGAGCGGGACGATGAAATCGTACTGCCAGTAGAACGGACCGCCATCATAGTCGTAGCGGCTTCCCTGAATCACGTCGTGCCGATCGGTCCACTTGGCCAAGCGCTCGATGCCTTCCGGCATGACGGCGACGTCGTCGTCCATGACCCAGAACCATTCGGCACCCAGCTCGTACGCCTTCTTCACGCCTGCGGAGAAACCGCCCGCACCACCGAGGTTGTCGGTCTGCGGCGCGTAGACCACGCGGTTCTCGTTGCCGGACAGGTCGGCCACGGTGGTGCCCCACTGCGCGGTGAGTTTGGCGCTGAATTCTTCGACCATGCCATGGGTCTTGTCACTGTGCTCGTTGTCCACGACGATGATGCGCCACGGGGCGACGGTAAGCTTCTCGATGGATTCGAACAGGGTGGCGAGCAGCTGCTGGCGCTTGTAGGTCACCACGACGATAGCCAGCTTTTCGATGGTCTTCTTCGCAACTTGCTTTTCAGTCATACGTTCCATTCTTGCACCGGCCCTCAACCACACATCGGCCATGTTCGATATGGAGCCGAGCACGGGCATAATCCGCGACAAATATGGACAGAACCTTGCACGGCACGAACTTGTTTGCCATAATGAACCGCGTATGCAGGGGAATCCGTATGACGGATTGAGATGGGCGTGGACGTCCGAACCCTTTGAACCTGATGGTTGACACCAGCGTAGGGAGGCATGGCCATATGGCTGATGTGATTTCCGTAACCAATTCCGATTCCGCGTTCGACGCTTCGAAGGGCGTCACGCGAACCAATCTTCCCCCATTCGCGCAGCGGCTGCGCAAAGCCGCCGACCTCGTATGGGAGGAAGGCTACAGGCAGCCGTTCATCCGCGAACTGGGCGAAGGCACTCTGCCGCGCGAGAAGTTCGCGTTCTATCTGCTGCAGGATTTCCGTTATCTTAACGACTACGCCAGAGTGCATGCTTTGGGACTGGCCAAAACAGACGATCCTGAGATCATGGCGTTCATGCTCAACGTGCAGAACGGCGCGTTGAATGTGGAGTCGACCGTGCACCGCACGTATCTGGCCAGCTACGGCATCACCGACGAGCAGATGAACAACGTGCGCCAGTCGGCGTTCGCCCGCGCGTACACGTCGAACATCCTTTCCATCGCCTATGGCAAGGACATCCTCGACATTCTCGTGGCCGTGCTCCCCTGCGCCTGGGTGTACGCGGATTACGGATATCGTCTTGCCCATGAATTCGCCGACACGCTCGATGCGAACCAGTACAAGAGCTGGGTGGACATGTACAAGACCGACGAGTTCTGGCAGGGTTCGGCTTGGCTGATCGAGCATATCGAAAAACTCGCCGCCGAGGTGAGCGAGGAACGAAAGCAGGAGCTGGTCGATATTTTTGTGACCGGCGTTGAGAACGAGTACATGTTCTGGTCCAGCGCGTACGACATGCAGTACACGTGGAAGCCCGAATGGGATCAGGAGAGCTGATTCTCCGGCACGCTCTCTTCCGATTGTTTATTTCCATATGAAGCGGCCCGCCTTCCGATTGGTTCCGGAGGGCGGGCCGCTTCTCATATAACGTTCGGCTCGCTATTCGCGCACGAGACGAATGTGCTCCACGTCGTCACGCTGGGAACGACGGTAGAGCACGAAACGGTTGCCGATGACCTGCACGAGTTCCGCGCCAAGCTGTTCGGCGAGACCTTCGCCGGCCTCCTTGGCGGTCAGACCGGAACCGTCGAGCACGGAGCATTTGATGAGCTCGCGCTTCTCGATGGTCTCGTCCGCCTGTTTGACGGCGTTTTCGCTCAGATCGTTCTTGCCGACCTGGATGAGCGGATTGAGTTTGGTGGCCAGGCCGCGCAGCTGCTTGACCTGCTTTTTGGTAAGTGCCATATGTGTTCCATTCCTATCTACAAATACCCGCTCAAGCCTAGCGTGAGGACGGTATTTGCCCATCCGCCCGCAACGCACCGGTCATAACAGCACGCCCAGCACGACCAGTGCGACGAGATAGACGAGCACCACGATCGCCACGGCCACGTCCATGCCGGTGACGCGCATGACACGCCAATGCGTGCGCGTCGCACCTTCCTCATAGCAGCGCGCGTCCAAGGCGAGGCTCAGGTTGTCGGCGTGGCGGATGGCTGCGGCGAAGACCGGCACGACGACCGCCACCATCGCTTTGATGCGTACTACGAACGAACCTGTTTCGACGCTCCCGCCGCGCGCCGACTGCGCGTCGATGATTGCTTTCGTTTCCACACCAAGCGTCGGTAGGAAACGCAGGGCGAGGCTCATCACCAATGCCGTCTCCTGCGTGTGCAGACCGAATCTGGCGAACGGTGACAGCAGCGATTCGAACGCGTCGGTCATGGCGGTCGGTGTGGTGGAGGCAAGGAACATCGCTCCGATGACGATGACCACGGCGAACCGACATGCGTAGAGTAGGGCGATGCGGATGCCGTCATCGGTGATGGGAATCGGCCCGAGGCTCGCCACCGTGGTGCCGGTGCGCACGAAGAAGATGTTCAGCAGGCCGCAGAAAACGAACAATGCCAGGAACACACGCACGGAAGCGGCCAATCGGCCTACATTGATGCGTCCGGCCGCGGCGATCACGCCGGTGAACACCACGGCAAGCAGCAATTGCCAGAATGAGCCGATGGCGAACGCGGAGAACATGAGCGCCAATGCGGACAGCATGCCCACGCGCGGATCGAGGCGTTCCAACAGGGTCCGCCGCTCCCCCACGGTCGCGGTGTCCGAGCCGGCGGCGTCCACGGATGGTTCCGCATCCGGCTCCTCTTCGCAGGTGGCTTTCACTGTGGATTCCGTGGATTCCTTAGAGTCCGCACGTTTCGCCGGCTTGCCCAATATGATGGTACGGTCGGCAAGCTCGTCCACTTCATCCTGCGAATGCGAGATGAGCAGTATGGTCACGCCGCGTGATTTGAGCCCGTGGATGAGCCCGTGCACGCGTGCGGCGGCCTCCTCGTCAAGACCTGCGGTCGGCTCGTCCAGAATCAACGCTTTCGGCTCGCATGCAATCACACCGGCGATCGCCACCAGTCGCTGCTGGCCGCCCGACAGGTCGAACGGCGAACGGTCTCGCAGATGTTCGATATGCAGCAGCCGCATGGCCTGCATGGCGCGTTCCATCGCCTCGGACGTATCCAATCCCAGGTTGGAAGGCCCGTATGCGACGTCTTCGGCCACGGTGTCGGCGAACAGCTGCCGTTCCGGATGCTGCATGACGTAGCCGACCGTACGGCGCAGCCTCGTACGGTTTTTGCGATTGAGGGGCTTCGTTCCGCCGTTCGCCTTCGCAGTGGCCACGGCGATGCCGTCGATGACGATCGAGCCTGTCGTGGGTTTCTCCAACGCGCACAGCATGCGCGCCAATGTGGTTTTGCCGGCGCCATTGCGTCCCATCAACGCCACTGTCTCGCCTTTGCCGATGCTGAACGACAGGTGGTTGAACACGTCACGTTCGGCGTCCACGTAACGATACGATATGTCGCGTGCTTCGATGAGCGTTTCGGCGGACTCATCATCAATGCGTTTCGGCAGGCCCACCGATTGAACCGGCATCCGAAGCCGCTCGTCGGCAGGGCCATCGCCTACGATGTGGCCTGCTTCCAGCTGAATCACACGGTCGGCATGTTCCAACTCGTCCGCATGGTGCGTGACGAGAATGATGGTGGTGCCGCGGTCCTGGAGTTCGTCCAGCACCCGCATGATGTCGGCGCGCCCTTGCGGGTCGAGCATGGCGGTCGGCTCGTCGAGCACGAGCACATCGGAATCCATCGCCAGCATACCGGCGATGGCGATGCGTTGTTGTTGGCCGCCGCTCATGCGCGTCGGGTTGGAAGCGCGATAGTCGCTCATATCCACGGCGTCCAGCGAACCGGAGATGCGCAGGCCGATCTCATCATGCTCAATCGCAAGATTCTCCGGTCCGAACGCCACGTCGTCTTCGGTGACGGTGGTGACGATTTGGTCTTCGGGATGCTGGAACACCGCGCCTATGCCGCAACGGGCGGTTCGATACTCGTCGGCGTGCGCGCCGGACTCGTCGAACACCACATTGCCTGACAATGCGACATATCCCTCATCGGGAGCCACCAGTCCGGCGATGACACGTGACAGCGTGGATTTGCCCGAACCGTTCGGTCCGGCCAGACAGATGCGTTCGCCACGGCGGATGTCAAGGCTCACACCGTCAAGCGCCCATGTCGCGCCGCCATCATAGGTGAATCGCACATCGCGTAGCGTTATGATCGGCGCATTGGTCGTAACCATAAAATCTTCCTTCACCAGCACTGCATGGAATTCTCGGGGAAAACAAGACGGAGGAACCCTCCGGTGGATGCGGACGGTCCCTCCATGTTCATTTCAATGGGAACAAACGAAGCTCAACGGTTCAGCAGGTTGGAGATCGGCTTGTAGATCAGGAACGTGACCACGCCGTGGATGGTGAACTTCAACGCGTTGAACGGCAGGAGCGCCGGCACGATAAGCGCCACGACCTGCGCGGTGGTCATGTGCGCGTAGAACGGCGTGACGATGATGTTGCCGACGATGGCGACGGCGAGCGCCACGACAGCGCCGACGATGATGCCGATCAGCGCGCCCTTGCGCGTCTTGTTCTTTTTGTAGATGAGCGATGCCGGCACGGACAGGGCCAATGCCACGAGCACGGCCATCAGGGTGCCCCATGGGTTGGTGAACAGGTGCGGCACGAAGCCGAGCACGCTGACGATGACGGCTGCGGCCGGTCCGAACGCGAAGCCCGCGACGAGGCAGACGATGCCGGATGGGTCGTATTTGAGCCACTGCACGCCTGGGATGATCGGGAATTCGATGAAGCTGACGGCCATGGACAGCGCCACGAACAGCGCGTACATGGCGATGCGTTTGGTGGACCAGCGGCCGGAGTCGGCGACGCCTGTGGAGTGCGCGTTGTCCGGACGGGTCATCGGTTTGTCTGCGGCCTGATCAGCTGCGGTATTGGAGGTATTGCTAGGAGAGGATACACTCATGTTGAGCTCCGTTTCTTCCATCCGGACTGTAACCGTTGGCCCCGGATTCTCACCGGATCAGCCGCTTTCGCGGGTCGCGGGCTTCGGTATGGGGCCGTTATGAATGCCGGTCGTGCCGTTACCGCCAGTAAGGATTTTCACCTTCCCTGAAACTTGCTTGTCCATATATACGCCCGCCATGCGATATGCGCAACCTGCGTTCCGTTTTCGTCTTGCGATTCGGAACGCAGTCTGCGCACGCCGCGACAGCGGGCATGTTATGACAGCAGGCCGAGCAGATCGTCCTTGCTGAGCGTGCCGACGCCGCCGGATGCGGTGCCGTCGGTGAATTGGCGCGCCAGCTCGTTTTTCTTTTCCTGCAGTTTCAGAATGCGTTCCTCGATGGTGTCTTTGGCCACGATCTGGTATACGTTCACGTCCTGGGTTTGGCCGATACGGTGCGCGCGGTCGGTTGCCTGGTTCTGCGCGGCGGCGTTCCACCATGGATCGGCGTGCACCACCACGGACGCGCCCACGAGGTTCAGGCCCGTGTTGCCGGCTTTGAGCGAGATGAGGAATACGGGCACGTCATTGCCGTTGAATTCGTCGACCAGTTCCACACGGCGTTTCTTCGGCGTCTCGCCGGTGATGGTGTAGTATTCCACGCCTTGTTCGGCGAGTCTGGCGCCGATGAGTTCGAGGAACGAGGTGAATTGCGAGAACACGAGGACCTTTTTGCCTTCGCCCATGCATGTGGCCACGAGTTCGACGATGGCGTCGAGTTTGGCGGAGGCGTTCTTCGCGTCGGCGTATACGAGTCTTGGATCGCAGCAGATTTCGCGCAGCAAGGTGAATTCGGCGAGGATGCGGATCTTCTTGGTGTTGAAGTCGGCGTCCGACGCCTTGGTGAGCGTGGCGCGTAGCCGCTGTTCGTGTGCGGCGTACAGTTTGCGCTGCTCTCCTTCCAGTTTGACGGTGAGCACGTTCTCGAATTTGTCGGGCAGGTCGGTGAGCACGTCTTTTTTCAGACGGCGTTTGATGAACAGTCCCACCAATGCCTGCAGTTTGTCGGCCATGACAGAATGTTCCGGACCGGGAGCCATGATCGGCTGCTCGTATTTTTCGCGGAATTTCGTATAGGTGCCGAGCAGTCCGGGCATGAGGAAGTCGAAAATGCTCCACAGTTCGCTCAACCGGTTTTCGATTGGCGTGCCGGTCAGAGCGAAGCGATGGTCGGCCGTGACCTGTTTGACCGATTTGGCCACCTTTGTGGCATGGTTTTTGATGTATTGCGCCTCGTCGAGCGCCATCAGCGCGAAATGGCAGGCTGCGTAATCGTCCACGTCGCGACGCAGCAGATCGTAGGAGGTGATCACCACGTCGGTGCCGTCGTACGTCGTGGCGCCATTCGTCGTAGCACCGTCGTTCTCCTGCGATTGCGCGGCCACCGTCGCGATGGCCTTGCGTCGCTGCGCTTTCGTACCGGCGATGACCTCCACCGTCAGATCGCCCGCGAATTTCTCGCATTCCGCGGCCCAGTTGTAGACGAGCGATGCCGGGCAGACGATGAGTGACGGACCGTTTCCTTTGCGCGCTTCGATGAGCGAGAGCAGCTGCACGGATTTGCCGAGGCCCATCTCGTCGGCGAGGATGCCGCCGAAGCCCTTGTCCCACAGGGTGGACAGCCATTGGAAGCCCTCCACCTGATATGGGCGGAGCACGGTTTTGAGCCGTTCGGGCACCTCATAACGTTTCGGATCGACGATCTTCACATCGTTGACATAGTCCACGAACGAGGCGCTTTTGCCTTCGTCGTCCACTTGGGAGTCCAGCAGGAACGCTTGGTATCCGGGGATTTTGATGATGCCGGAGTCGAGCTGTTTTTCACTCAGGTCGAGGTCCGTGGACACTTGGTCGAGCTCATGCAGGTCGGCTTCCTTCAAATCCACGAACGTGCCGTTCTTGAGCCGATGGTAGCGGCGTTTTCTGCGGTAGGAGTCAAGCAGCGCGCCGACTTCGTTCATCGGCACCTCGTCGGCGATCGGTGAGATTTCAACGAGGTTCGAGTCGATGGACAAGCCGACCTTCACCGATGGCGGGTTGGGCTGCATCATGCCATCGAATGCCGCCGTGGAGAAGACCTGGCCCACCGATTTGAGGATCTGCACGCCGTCGGTGAGCATGAGCAGGATAGCCTGCTCATCCTCTTCTTTGACGCGTGCCACGTCGATGGAGCTCCATGTAGGGCACAGCTGGCGTACCACCTGCACGGCGAACGATTCCCGTGACAGGTCGCGTTTGACCTGCGAGGCTCTTGAACGTGAATCGGGGTTGATCACGCCGCGCAGTTCTTTGGCGGTGGGCACCAGTTGGAAGGTGAAGTCGCCGTATTTCGCCACCGCTTCGCAGGTGATGCCGTACAAATCGCGGTCCAGATAGAATTCGATCCGGCATTCGGTTCCCACCGCTTCGGTCACTTCCTGCGGAATGTCGAATCCGATGCCCGCTTCGGTGAGTTTCGGCACGATGGTTCGGGCGAACATGGGCCAGTCGTTTTCGGCGATGAACACGCCGTCCGGATCGTCGGAACACAGGTCAGGCAGCACCTGCAATGCCGGGCGCAGTTTATCGGTGCAGCGGAAGAGCCCGTCGATGCCTATCCTGTCCGTCGCCGTGGAATCGTCGGGACGTTCGCGGCTGAAAACGTAGAAGCCGTTGCGTCCGTTGATGACATCGGAGATGCTTTGGTTCGATGTGATGCGCACGCCCGACGCGGTGCCCTCATGCACGAAGGACGCCTTGAACGTGAAGGTGGGGTCGCCTTCGACAATGTCAAGGCCGAACGGCTCGCCTCCTTCGTTGGCCATGTGGATGCGGCTTGGCCCGGATTCCTTGGTGCGTTGGAAATCCTCGATAAGCAATCGTCTCAGCCCGTCACCGTCCGACGTGCGCAGGAAACCGCGGGCCTTCGACTCGTGTTCCTTGTATTCGTCCTGTGTCACGGCGTGGAACAGGTCGAGCAGGTCGCATGCCTCCCAATCGGTGAGGACGAGTTCACGGTCGACGCGTACCGCTTCGCCGTAATAGTATCCGTTTTGCAGTTGGGCCGCCGTTCTGGATGCGATCACCTGCTGCAGGAAGCGGTATAGCTTCAGCGAGAAGGGGTCGAGCATGTCCGGAGTGTGGGTGAACGCGAGTTTTTTGCCATATGACTCGTATGTTCCCGTCCGCATGTCGGCCACGAATCTTGAGATGTTTTTGAGCGCATAGTCGGCGTCGCCGCATCCGATGCGCAGGGACAGGCGCAGGGCGTCATGGCCGTTGATCAGCGTGGGCTCGAGGTACACGCTTCCCGGTTTGACGTCGACCGGCGCGCTTGATTTGCGTTTCGGTTTGGCGGCTCCCTGTCCGGAGGCGCCACGTTGTTCCTCGATCAATCGGCTTTTCGCGTTGATGATTCGTTTCAGCACGTCGAGTTGGGCGTTCTCGCCGGCGTTGTTGCTTTTCGCATCGAGGGAGCGCATGTAGTCGGCGAGGGCCCGGGGTGTTGCGGCTGCGGCGTGGAATCCCCGGAATCGTTCCGGCTGCTGCAGGAACAGCAGCAGCATGGCGGCTACGTGCTTGCACATGCCGGTGTACCGGCGGCTGGTGGAGGAAGCCGAGTCGTCATCATCGTTGACGTGGCCGTACGTGCTGCCGGAGCCGAAATCGTCGTAGTCGTCGACGTAATCGTAGTCGTCGTCATCGTCGAAGCTGCGGTATTTCGGACTGTTGTGGTAGTCGAAGGTCCGGTAGGAACCGTAGCCGCGCTGCGAACCGCTGAATGCCGGGCAGGAGCAGTAGCGTGCCAGAAACAGCTCGTCGGCGAAATCAAGCGTGGCTTGCACTTCGTAACGGCTGGAGGGTGAGGTGGTGCCCCGTATGGTGGCATACAGGGTGATGCGGTTGGATGCGGTGTCGTTCAGGCAATGCAGGTCCTCCATTTTGGAACGCCATTGGTTGGCGATGCCGCGGGCGCGCTGCAGTACCGGCTGGCTGCATTCGCTGCGCAGCTCGTCGGAAAGCCATGCCAGAGTGTCCGCCACCTGAACCCCCATCGTTCGTACGTTTGTTCTCATGCAACCATACCAGCGCGGTGGAACAGCAAAAGCCGCGGCCCGATCCGGACCGCGGCATGTTATCACCCGTGTTGCGTCAGCGGCAGCGTTTGGTCAGCGGCTGCCATGGGTCGAGTTCCACCGGCTCGGTTTCGAGCAGCGCTCGGGTGGCGTCGTCGAGGTATTCCTTGCGGATGATGATTTCGGTCACATAGCGGTCGAACCACTTGTCGGAGGCCACGTAGTAGCCGTCTTCGCCGTTGTCTTTGCCCCAGCTGTTCTCCACTTTCCAGCGGTTCGGCTTGCCTTGCTCGTCAAGGTTCACGCCGGTGAGGGTCATGGCATGGTTGCTTGGACTGTCGCCGTATTCGAGGCCGTGCGCCTTGTCGAAGTCGAAATCGGTGCCGAACAGCTGGTCCACGCGCACGCTGTCGCAGTCGAAATAGCCGGCCGCACGCAGCGAGAACTGGGTGCAGTCGCAGGCGAACCAGATCGGGTGTCCGGCGCTAATCTGGTCGACCGCGGCCTTTTTGAACACGTCGAGCGGCACGTTGACGAATTCCATATCCCCCGCTTCGGCCACATTGGCGGTGTAGCGGATGCGGTAACGCTTGTTGAACGGACGGGACGCCATCGGCACGTTGCACAACGTCACCAGATCGTCGACGTCCACCGGCACGTACTTCTTGTAGAATTCCATCGGCGTGATGCCGGTTTCGCGGATCTGTCTGCGCTCGTCCTTGCCGGTTTTCGGCTTGTCGGCCTCGTCTTCGCCGCTTTTCTTATCGTCCTTCTTGTCATCGTCGCTCACGCGGGCCAGGAAGTCGAACTTCTCCGGCGGCTCGCCCAACGAGATGGCGCACATGCGGTACACGGTGGACATGTCGTCGTCCTTGACCGCGCGCAGTTCATCGACCGTGGCGCCGGCTGCGTAACGTTCGCGCAGGTCGGCGGCGAACTGGCGCAGCCTGCTGTTGAGGTATTGTTTGAACGCGTCGGAGTCCTTGGAATTGGCGGATTCCGGGTAGGCGCTCTTCGGCACGAGACCATACTTGTCTACAAGGGCGGCGAACATCTGCCACCAACCGCCGTCATCGGCCGGCCCGTAGTTGATCTCCTGGAACAGGCGGCTGTCGGTCGGCTCGTCGAGCGTGGCGAACACGTTTTCGAGATACGTGTTGGATTTTTCCATCGCATCCCAGAAGAACAGGTAGGTTTCGGAGAATTCGAAATCGTCGAGTCCCCACTGGTGCATGAGCTCGTAACGCAGGGTGTTGAGGGATGCGAACATCCAGCAGCGGCCGGATCGGCGCTGGTTGGTGATGGACCCCTGTTTCAGTTCGATGGAGAAGTCGCGTGGCAGCGCGCGCTGGCCTTTGTAGTCGGTGGCGGCTTCGAGCACGCCCGAGGACACCGCGGCGTTGGCGGCCACAAGGTTGGCCCGGTCGGCGTTGAAGTCTTTGGCGTATTGTGCGAGACGTTCCGGTTTGATTGCTGTGATGCTGTTGGTCATACGGCCGATTCTTGCCATACGTCTTGACGGATGCGAAATACTGGTTTCGGCATGCCGAAAAATCTGCCGTAAAGAAGCGATTCGAATTCGTTCCGGGGATATTCTTGTACTACTTGAGGGGTTTTAGGGTGAGGAGCGTATCATGCGTCGTCATGGTTCGATGATGGTTGTTTTGTCCGGATTGCTGGCTGCGAGTCTGGCCATCGGACTGCCGGTCGGTTCGGCGTATGCGGACGAGCCGACGGATGGCACCGGGGCCGGCACGTCCGCCACGGAGGTGTTGGATTCGTTGGAGGTCAAGGGCCGCGCGCCGAAAACCGGGTACAAGCGCACTCAATTCGGCAAGGCGTGGGCCGACATGGACCACAACGGCTGCGACACCCGCAATGATATCCTCAACCGCGATCTGACCGGCGTGAGGCACAAGTGGCGTACGCACAATTGCGTGGTGAAGTCCGGAAAACTGCATGATCCATACACTGGCAAGGACATCAAGTTCAAGAAGGGCAAGAAGACTTCCACCGCGGTGCAGATCGACCATGTGGTGGCGTTGAGCGATGCGTGGCAGAAGGGCGCGCAGAAGCTCAGCGAGGAGCGCCGCACCGCATTGGCGAACGATCCGTACAATCTGCTGGCCGTGCAGGGGCGTGCCAACCAGAAGAAGTCCGATGGCGATGCGGCCACGTGGCTGCCGTCCAACAAGGGGTTCCGTTGCGAATACGTGGCGCGTCAGATCGGCGTGAAGCACAAATACTCACTGTGGGTCACGCAGGCCGAAAAGGAAGCCATGGCCAAGGTGCTGTCCTCCTGCCCGACGCAAACCGTGCCCGACTACACGGGGGTCAAGGATTCCACAGCCGAGAAGACCACCGAGTCCGAGCAGACCGAACAGACGCAAACCGAACAGACGCAAACCGAACAGTCAGCTGAGCAGGCCCAGCAGACTCAACAAACGACACAGGCACCTGCGCCCGAACCCGCTCCGGCTCCGGCTCCCGCGCCCCAACCAGCGCCACAGCAGGACGTCTACTACCAGAACTGCACCGCGGCACGAGCCGCTGGCGCCGCGCCTATCTACCAGGGCCAGCCGGGCTACCGTTCACAACTGGACCGCGACCATGACGGAGTCGCCTGCGAATAAATCCAATACAGCGTCTCCGCCTTTCCGGTTGTAAGACGTATGACGGTGAGGCATAGGAAAAGCGCCGGGTTATTCATCCGGCGCTTTTCCTATGCCTCAGCCTCTTTCCGCATTTTCCGCAGTGCAGTCATGAGAACCGCTATGGTCTGCGCAGCCGCGCGATGTCGTCACGCAGCTGGTTGACGGTGTCCGTCAGTTCCCGCACATTGTGGCGCAACTGTTCCGTTTCCGATTCCGCCTCGTCCGCGCGCTTGTCGGTTTCGTCACGGACACAATCGACTATCCATGAGGCCAGTGTCGCGGTGACGATGCCGATCAGGGCCACGCCGGTTATCATCAGCCCGATGGCGATGCTTCTTCCCTGCCATGTCACCGGAGACAAATCGCCATAGCCGACTGTGGTGACGGTCACGAACGACCACCATATCGCCTCGCCGAAATCGGTGATGGAAGCGCCTGGAACCCCACGTTCCACATCCAATTCGGCAAGGGCGCCGATATACATCAGCAGTGTCACGCTGCAGCATGTGTACAGTGTGATACGTCCACGCACCGCCATGCCACCGGTACGGTTGAGCACGTTGAGCACCGCCACCAATCGCAGCAGCCTCAATGGTCTGAAGACGGGCAAGGCGATGGACACCAGCATCAGCAGATTGCCTTTGAACCAGGCTTTCTTGTCCTTCGCCAGCAGAATCGAAACGACGTAGTCGACGATGAACGCCATCCAGATGATGTTGATCACCGTTTCGCACAATACGATATGCGTTCTCGCCAGCACTTCCCACGAATACGCGAACAGGAACACCAACGCCAATGCGGTCATGAACCACTCGGTCATCCGCTGCCATTTGTCCAATGTCATATCTCCCGCCTTTCTCCCCATGGCTGCCATCATACGGGTTTGCCCGTTTTTGTGACGTATTCCGGGCGCGGTGCATGTGCCTTCAGACCAGATAGACCTCCTCATGTGGTTCGTTTCAGAGTTCATCTCGGAGGCCGTCCGATTCGGACCATTCAGCCGACGACCGAAGGAGCGGATACCCACTTTTAATGAACGTCAGCCCTTGAGAGGCATGCGGTTGTCGAGCGATTGTCCGTTGGCGTAGCAGCGCACGTTGCCCAATGCGATGGCGATGATGCGCCGTTCGGTGGACTCCAAGTGGTTGCCGCCCGCCACATGCGGGGTGATCAGGCATTTCGGCTCGCTCCATAATGGCGATGCCGCCGGCAGCGGCTCCGGTTCGGTCACGTCGAGGCCAGCGCCGCGGATCATGCCGTTGGCGAGCGCGTCGGCGAGCGCCTGCGTGTCTATGGCGTCACCGCGGCCCGCGTTGATGACGATGGCGTCGGTTTTGAGTTTTGCGATGCGTTCCGCGTTAAGCAGGTGGTGTGTGGATGGCGTGGATGGCACGCACATGGCGATCACGTCGGCGTATTGCAGCACGTCGTCGAGCGATTCGAATCCGACCATGTGGTCGATGCCCGGCGCTTCGACGGTGGGGTTGCGGCGGATGCCGATGGTCGACATGCCGACGCTCTTGCATAGGCGTGCGAAATGCGATCCGATGTCGCCGGTGCCGATGATGAGCGCGGTTTTGCCGTCGGGGCTGATGACGCGGCCGGCGTCCTGCCATGCGGCGTTCGGGTTGCCGACGGCGTAGATGTGCAGGTTTTTCATGATGGACCACATCATGGCGAACATGTGTTCGGACACGCTTTGTCCGTAGGCGCCGGTGGCGTTGGTGAGCATGGAGCCGGGGTGGAGCACGCCAGGCCGCTGGTATTTGTCGACGCCGGCGCTCCAGGTCTGCAGCCATTCGAGTCTGGGGCATTGCGCGCATGTTTCGGGCGTGATGTTGCCGATGACCGCGGTTGCATACGCTTTGAGTTCGTCCGGTATTTCGGCGGTCCAGTTCATGGAGCCTCGTTGTGCCGGGTCGCCGACGAATTCCTGCGGCATGTCTTTCGCGGCGCGTGTGAACTGCGCACGTTCGGATTCGGTCAACGGCAGGCAGTTGACGATCAGTTTGCGGTCGTTCCATATTCCCATGCGTTTTACCCTATGGCAATCGTCGGATATAGGGTTTCACGTTGGGTTTTGGGTCAGACGCCGAGTTCGTCGGTGTCAAGGATGATGGTGACCGGACCGTCGTTGGCGAGCCGCACGCGCATGTGGGAGCCGAATCGTCCTTCTTTTACTTCGAGTCCTTGCGCGCGCAGGGCGTCGTTGAATCCGTTCCATACCTGTTCGGCATGGTCGGGCGCGCCTGCTTTCACGAAGCTTGGCCGGTTGCCTTTGCGTACGTCCGCATACAGCGTGAACTGGGATATCGACAGCACGCTGCCGTCCACGTCGTGGATGGAACGGTTCATTTTGCCGTTCTCGTCTTCGAAAACGCGCAGGTTGGCGATTTTGTGGGCGAGCCAGTCGATTTGTTTCGCTCCGTCCGTATCTTCCACTCCGACAAGCAGCACATAGCCGATGCCTATATGCTGTGGTTCGAATGTGGTGTCGACTTCTCCGCTTGTCTCGTCGACCACGTCGACGGATCCTTCGCTGACCTTCTGCAATACGATGCGCATATTCCGTCCCGTTCTTTTCAGCCGGCGTAGTCGACGATGGCCTGCGTGACCTGTTTCAGATAGTCGAGCGATGTCTGCCAATCGTCCGGCACTTCGATGGAATGGTCGGCACCAGCATACGTGCGCACATGGTCGGTGAGCAGATGCGCTTTGGCGTCATCGTAGTATGGGTCGGCGTCGCCGGCGCAGATCAACGGCATCGGGCTGCCGGCAGTTCCCGGCAGCGGCGCGGGAATGACCGACTTGTGCTTGTCGAATGGCGGCGGATTCAATACCGGAGTGAGCAGCACCACGCGCAATCCTAGCTTTGCGGAATGCGGATATGAGAGTGTGGAGAGCGATTTGGTGACGACCAGCAACTGCGGCTCCTCACCCGATTCGGCAGCATGTTCGAGCGCCGCCTTGCGCCATTCGTCGACCACGCGTTCCATGCAGGCGATCATTTCCGGAAACTCGACGCTTTCCGTCAGTTTCAGGTCGAGACGGTCCACGAACCAGCCGTTGGCCGCAAGCGCCTGCGCCGACCAGTACAGCAGCGGCCTGTCCACGGTGTAGCCGATGCCCGGCATGATGAGTACGTGCTTGCCTGTTTCGGTGTTCTTCACACGGTTCTTGCCCCATGGCGTGACCGCGGGCGTCACATTCTTCGTTTTCGTTGACTTTGCGCTGTTTTCGTTGATTTTGCCCATGCCCTGCCGAATGTCTTTCGATGTCTTCGTATGGTTCGACCACCGTCTCGGTTTTCCGAAGACCGGTTTCCTTCAACGCATCATAGGGCACATAGGCTACATGGGCCCATATCCTTCCATATTGCGTTCATTCCGTTCGGAGAATACGGAAGAACCGTCACGAACGGTCGGTCGCCACGCGTCTGGTGGTGTCACGCAACATCAGCGTGGCCTCCTGCGATTCATAGGATGCGTCTGGCGTCTGTCCACGCAGAAGGGACAACGTCTTACGGGCGGCGTTGCGTCCCATTTCCAGCGGATTCTGTCGAACGGTGGTCAGATTCGCCGCCTGTGCGATGTCGGCATCATCGAACCCTATGACGGAGATATCTTCAGGAACATGCAATTGTTGCTTGCCGAGTTCCTTGATGACTGCGATTGCCACTTGATCGGTTTCGGCACAGATGGCGGTTGGCATGTGTGGCAATGACAGTAATTTCGCCACCAGTTGCGCAGCAAGGTCCGCTTTCGACAATGGCGCATCATGCTCGTCCGCGGTTATGACGTAGGCATACTCATCGTCGTAACCGTTTTGTTCAGCCGCTTCCAAGAACGCTTCCATACGCTGGCTGGTGCTGTAGACCATGTCGTCGGGAATGTAATCAACGACGAAAGCGATGCGCTGGTGCCCAAGCGATTTGAGCAGACGCACCGCCTTGGACATGCCATCGTAGTTGTCAACACCGATGGCTGCGTCGCAGAACGATTCGGCTGGAATGTTCACACCGACCGTCGGCATATCGGTGACACGCAGTTTCTCACGTGCGGATTCGTCGAGTTGGAACGACGAAATGATGATCGCGTCAGCATTGCGATTTTTAGGCAATTTTGCGAAGTAACGCTCCGTCTCCTGTCTGCCTGTGACAAATGTGGGCGACACGTCGTAGCCTTCCGGTTCCAACACTTCGCACACGCCCTGCAACACGTTGGCGTTGAACCATTCGTTGAGTTTGCCGGAAAACAGCAGGACAACCCGCATGGTTTTCCCGGACGCCAAAGACGATGCGCTTTTAGATAAGGTAAAGCCCAACCGGTCCGCAGCTGCCTCAACTTTGGCACGCGTTTTCGGAGCGACCTTGCCAGCACCTCGCAATGCCCGCGAAACCGTCGCCTGAGATACTCCCGACAGTTCCGCTACTTCGGCGATGGTGGCTCGTGTCATATCCACTCCAGTTTCCCATTGTTTATCCAGCGCTTTCATATTAGCAGAATCGTTGATTTCACAAGCAGACACGCCATAACAAAACAATTATTGCATTCACAGAATGAAAGCGCTATCATTTTAAGCAATACGAAGACGAGAACGAAGTGATTCCAATCGTCAAAACAGAGCGTTCTCAACAGAATGAACTAGTGAAAACGCTTCCATAAAAAGCTATAACAAAATCACAATGCATCCAATGAAGGAAGGCAACCCAATGAGCAACGAAGCCAACGAGCGGCACATCGCTGACGATCCATCACTCTGGTGGAAGCAGGCGGTTGTCTATCAGGTCTACCCGCGTTCGTTCAAAGACACAACCGGGTCGGGCCTCGGAGACATCGCAGGAGTCGCACAACAAATCCCATATCTAAAAAGACTCGGCGTGGACGCCATCTGGCTCAGCCCGTTCTATCCGTCTCAACTGGCAGACGGCGGATACGATGTGGACGACTACCGCAACGTCGACCCGAAACTCGGCACCATGGACGACTTCGACCATCTCACCAAAACCGCACATGCGGCAGGCATCAAAATAGTCGTCGACATCGTACCGAACCACTCGTCCAACCAGCATGAATGGTTCAAGGCCGCACTTGCCGCAGGCCCCGGCTCACCGGAGCGAGACCGTTATATTTTCCGTGACGGCAAAGGACCGAACGGCGACGAGCCACCCACCAACTGGATTGCCAGCTTCGGTGGATCCGCTTGGACTCGAGTGCCCGACGGACAATGGTATCTGCACATGTTTACCGTCGAACAGCCCGATTGGAATTGGAAGAATCCGGACGTGCGCGCCGATTTCATCAAGACCTTGCACTTCTGGCTCGACCATGGAGCGGACGGCTTCCGCGTGGATGTGGCGCACGGCCTGGCTAAGGATCTCGACCGTGACGATCTCGATGATTTCAAAATCATCGGAGGCGAGATGCATTGCGCCGACGGCACGCATCCGCTGTATGACAGGAACGAAGTGCACGACATCTATCGCGAATGGCGCAAGGTGTTCAACGAGTATGATCCGCCGGCATTCGCCGTCGCCGAAGCCTGGGTACCTCCGGAGCATCAATACCGGTATGCCTCGCCCGAAGAACTCGGCCAAGTGTTCAACTTCGAATTCGCCAAGAAAGACTGGATTCGCAACGACATGCACCTCGCCATCGAAGAAGGCATCGCCGCTGCGGAACGCTCCGGCTCCACCTCCACATGGGTAATGAGCAACCACGACATCCCCCGCCACGTCAGCCGCTATGGGCTGCCGCAGGTGCCGGCTGCAGCCCACCACCAACTTGCCAAGGATTGGCTGCTGCGCAACGGTACCTCTTACCATGAGGATCGCGAGCTCGGCACGAAGCGTGCGCGTGCGGCCATCCTGATGGAGCTCGCGCTACCAGGTTCCGCTTATATCTACCAGGGTGAGGAGCTCGGCCTGCCAGAGGTCGCCGACATCCCGTGGGACGAGTTGGAGGATCCGACCGCGTTCAACCGCGTCCGAGACCAGATCGAAAAGGGCCGCGACGGCTGCCGCGTCCCGCTGCCTTGGAAGGCCGGGACGCCGACCTTCGGCTTCTCCCCCGCCACCAAGCATGAAGGCGCCGGCGTGGACGCGAGCCAGGCGGGCGATCCGTGCGAGAAGCCGCATCTTCCGCAACCGCAATGGTTCGCCGACTACGCCGTAGACAGGGAGGACACGGACTCCGGCTCCATGCTCAACCTATACCGCAAGGCGCTCGGACTGCGTCACGAATGGATGACGGCCGACACGACCCTGACCTGGCTCGACTGCGACCGGTCCTCCGGCAAGCCGGACGGCGCCGAGGGGCACACCGGCGGCACCATCGCTTTCCGTAGGGCCAACGGCTGGGCCAGCGTCACCAACTTCGGTGCGGAACCGGCCGAACTGCCGGCAGGCGATATCCTGCTCGTCTCCGGACCCCTCACCGACGACGGCCGTCTGCCGCAGGACACCACCGCGTGGATCGCGCTCGGCTGACCGGACCCCATCAACCGCAATTCGCATTCAACAACCAAGCAAAGGAGCACATCATGAACCGCAACATCACACGAATCGTCGCCATCGCGGCGACGCTCGCCATGGGAACATCGCTGGCGGCCTGCGGCGGCAGCAGCGCCGATTCCAGCAAGGGCCACGTGTATTTCATGAACAACAAGGCCGAGGTCGTGGACCAGTACAAGGAACTGGCCAGCATGTACACCAAGAAGACCGGCGTGCAGGTGGACATCCAGACCGGAGCCGCCGGCACGTATGACGCCACCATGAAATCCGAATTGGCCAAGGACAACGCACCAACCATGTTCAACGTCGCCGGCTTCGACCAGTTCGCCAAGTACCAGAAGTACGTCGAACCGCTGCAGGACACCGACGTGTTCAAACTGCTCAACGATACCGGCAAGGCTTACTCGTACACCATCGACGGCAATTCGTACACCCTGCCGTACGCCGCCGAATGGTACGGCATCATCTACAACAAGAAGATCATCAAGGATTATTGCGCCAAAAGTTATGCGGTGATCAAGTCCGCCGATGACATCAAGGACTACAAGACCTTGAAGCAGGTGGCAGAATCCATCGAGCAGCACAAGGACGACCTCGGCGTCGACGGCGCGTTCGCCACCCCGGGCTTGGATACCTCCGACACGTACCGATTCGCTGCGCATATGACGCGTCTGCCGCTCTACTACGAGTATCGGGACGCGAACACCACGTTCTCGAAGACCATCAAGGGCACGTATCTCAAGAACTACAAGGACATGTTCGACCTGCAGCTCAAGACCAGCCCAACCGAGGCAAGCATGGTGAGCTCCAAGACCTACGATGACGTGACCTCCGAATTCGCGCTCGGCCAGGTGGCGTTCTACCCGAACGGCGTGTGGGCGTATTCGCAGATCAAGGGCAATGACGTGGCCGATGAGGACCTGGGCATGCTCCCCTACTACATGGGCATCAAGGGCGAGGAGGATTGCGGCCCCGTAGGAGTGTATGACGCGAGCTGGGCGGTGAACAAGAACGCCTCCGAAAAGGACAAGAAGGCCACGCTCGACTTCATCAAGTGGATGATCACCGACAACGAAGCCAAGAAGATCCTGTCCAAGGACATGGGATTCTCCGTGCCATTCACCACGTTCACCGATGACTACCAGCCGGACAATCCTCTGACCGAGGCTGCCCGAGCCTACAGCAATGACGGCAAGACCGAAGTGCGTAGCTTCACCATTCCGGATCAGCAGTGGCAGGACGACATCGCCTCCGCGCTGGTCGAATACACACAGGGCACCGGCAAGTGGGACAAGGTGCAAAGCGCGTTCGTGGACGGCTGGTCCACCGAATGGAACAACAACGAGGAATCGCTGGGCTCCGTGCCGGAAGCGCAGAAGTTCGACGCAAAGAGCTGACGCCATCCGACTCGTGAAAAAACGGCTGGACACCGGTAGATAACACCCCAATCTACCGGTGTCCAGCCGTTTTTTCCATGCGACGGTCGTCCGATCCGCTGCCGTACACTTGGTCGTTATGAAAGTTTCCCTGCAACGCGTGACCGAAGCGAGCGCCATCGTATTGAACGAGTTAGGCACACCGGATCCGACATTCGACATGGCACAGATCGGGCCCGGATTGGTGCTGACCATTGAAGTGGAACCTGATGATGATGAGGGAACGCTTGCACGGATGGCGCATCGTGTGCTCACGTTACGCTGTTTCGATGGTCCGCAGGGCAGACTGTCGCTGTCTGTTCAGGAGATGCACGGCGAGATTCTGTCGATTCCACAGCCGCTCACCACGTTGTGGCGTTCCGCGGTCGGCAGGCCGCAGCTGGTATCTCATGATGCCTATGATGAGCATGCGAATCTGATATGGATTCGTTTCAATGAAGCGTTGCGCTCAGGTAATGTTCCTGTGCGTGAAGGACGGTTCGGCGCCCGCATGCGCATCGGTTCCATCGCCGACGGTCCCTTCCAATTCACATTGCAGGAATGACCGCAACGCTTGCCGGCATGGATTCCAAAACGTTGATCACCCTTTCCCGAAGTATAAATGCGATATTACGAACGTAGAAGATTCCGCTATACGGAATGTGCTCCCGTATGGCATGATCTAGTGTATAGACAACAGCATGACATTCGCACTACAATTGCTTGTAGCTGTTACCTGCATATGATTAGGAGCAACCATGAGCGACACTGCGACGATTAGTTTCCGCACTGATCCAGCGATCAAACGAGAGGCAAGGGAACTGTATGCCGACATGGGCATGGATCTGTCAACGGCGATCAACATCTTTCTGCGCCAGTCAATCCGTGAAAACGGCATGCCTTTCAAGATCACCAGGGACAATCCGTCCAGCATTGAGGCACGCCGCCAGACGGAAACCCATGACGGAGAATCCTTCACCAGCACGGATGCGTTGATGAAGGATCTGCTGGATGCTTAAATCGGTCTTTCGTACAACACAGTTCAAGAAGGATTTCAAGGTTCTGCTCAAAAAAACACTATAGTCCCGATAAGCTTAAACAAGCCAGATAACGTCCGAATTCCTGCGCACTTTCGGTTTTGTTCTTCGTTGAGATGTTGAAGCGGGCATGGCCCGCGTCCTGTGTACGATTTTCAGTCGCCAAACAAAGAATCGCAATTGGAAAGCAGGACGCGCAGCCATGCCCGACAGCAACATCATACAGATCGACCAGAACCTGTTCGAGACCAAACTCGACCGGCTGGTCACCGAGAAGATGACCCAGATCCTCAACGCCATGCTCGACGCCGAGGCCGACGAGATCACCGGGGCCGCCAGATACGAACGCAAGGAGGGGCGCAAGGCGTACAGGGCCGGCCACTACGAACGCACGCTCACGGCAAAGGCGGGCAGGCTCGAGCTCAGGGTGCCGAAACTCAAGGGCGCGGTCTTCGAATCCGCGGTCATCGAACGCTACCGCAGGCGGGAGTCCAGCGTCGAGGAGGCGTTGATGGAGATGTGCCTGGCGGGAGTGAGCACCCGTCAGGTCGACGACATCAGCAAACTGCTGTGGGGTGACAGGATGCCATCCCAGACCCTTTCCGACAAGCTCAAGCGCGTGTATGACGACATCGACCGATGGCGCACCCGGCCATTGGAATCCGAATACCCGTACGTGTTCATGGACGGCGTGTGGCACAAGCGCTCCTGGGGCGGAAGCGTGGAGAACGTCAGCGTCCTCGTCGCCATCGGCGTCAACGCGGAGGGCCACCGCGAGGTCATCGGCGTGACGGAGGGCATGAGGGAGGACGCTGCCAGCTGGGAGCAGTTCATACGAAGCATGATCGAACGCGGTTTGAAGGGCGTGCGCCTCGTGGTCGGCGACCGGTGCGCGGGACTCGTCTCCACGGTGAACTCGATGCTTCCCCGGGCGAAGTACCAGCGGTGCATGGTGCACTTCATGCGCAACGTGCTCTCGAAGGTGCCGCCCAACCACCGGGATTGGGCGTCCGCGGCCCTGAAGGCGATATTCGCCATGGAGTCCCGCGAATCCGCCCTCGCCAAGGCCGGGACGGTCGCCGCGGAGATGGAGTCCAGGAAGCTCAAGGCGGCGGCCGGCTGCCTGCGCGAGGGCATCGGGGAGACGACCGCCTACCTTTTGCCGGAATTCCCGACGGAGCACCGCAGGAGGATCCGCACGAACAACATGATCGAACGGCTGAACCGGGAGATCCGGCGTCGCACGCGCGTCGTCGGCAGTTTCCCGGACGGCAACAGCGCGTTGATGCTCATCTGCGCCAGAACCAGGTACGTCACCGCGAACGAATGGAGCACGCGCCGCTACCTCGACATGTCCCGGCTCGATGACAACCTGCAGGAAGCGAACTGATCATCGTCCCATGGACGGGCACGACCCTAAGTGCGCAAACCTTCGGGCACTACCAACCATAGGATCAAGCTGCGCACGAACAACATGATCGAGCGATTGAACAAGGAGATCCGCCGGCGCACCCGGGTCGTGGGCAGCTTCCCCGACTCCAACAGCGCGCTCATGCTCGTATGCGCCAGAATCCGCTACGTCACCTCACGCTCGTGGTTGGACCGGCGATACATGGACATGTCCCGGCTCGATGACAACCTAGGCGCAGCGGCATGAAAGTCACGCCAACAGCTGGCCAACAGCCAATCTGCGCAAAGAAGCGGGCACTACCAAATAGCGTTTATATTTGTGCGAAAACTAAAGGACTTGAAGTGAGAGAGTCGCTAATCCGTTAAGAAGGATGTTTTCTGCTGAATTGTCGCGGGAATGATTTTCCATGAGTTGGTATTCTTTTCGGCTTTGATGCACCTCATAGAAGCCTTAATGGGAGAGGGGGTGGTGGTAAGTAGGAGAGGGAATGCGGTCAACGCTGAGAATGCTCCCCACTCTGATAAACCATAGAAGAGAACAATTGTAATCAGAATCAAACTTGAATAGTCTTTGTTACGGATCATGGAACGAATAGAGTGAATAAGAATTACGGTAAAGATTAAAGCGCCGATTATACCAAATTCAACAAGAACTCTAACATAGGCGAAATCAAGCCAGAATGTACCCCACTGGCCATCTATAAAGAGAGTTTCTCCTAATTTGTCGAGATAATGTCCTGTTAGATTCACTCCATAGAGACGAATTGCCATTACGGAACCGATGAATCTATACGAAAATGTGCCGGAGATGATTTTTCCTATGAAGCCAGTCTTCCCGGTGAGATACAAGGAGAAAATGAGGATACCGATAATTGCAACAAGATATGGTGTGAATCGTAGTATTTTCTTTTTGAAAAAATCAGGCTTGTTAAAGAAGAGAATTAAGAGAGCGTAGATAACGAGCACAACGCAACCGGTGACGCAGTTCGGGAAGATGTAAAGAAATGCGCTTGAAATAGCTAGGATAGCTATGGAAATTGAAGAAGACAATTTGCTTATGTATATGAAACATATAATCGTGAATGCAAATTGAATTCCAAAATTGTTTGGCTGAAGGAAGAAGAAAGTATATCTAGTTCTATCTCCTGTGTTATATAGACTAACGTTTATAAATTTGATTTTTAAAGCTAGAAAATATGTTATAATGCATGAGGCTAAAATGATTGATTGTACAGTTAAAAATGTATTTAATAGCTTCTTTTTTGTGCTTTGTGTGGTAGCTGCGAAGAGAAGAAACACGATTAGTGTGGTGTCTCGAGTTAGTAGCCAAGTGTTAAAAGCGAATAAAAAAACAAGTATTAAGAAAAAAGATTTTTTTTGAAAGAGGGCAACACTAGAGACTGCAATTATGCCTAAAAGTGTGATACTGGACTTGCTGAGGGGATCTAGAAAATCAAAATCAAGCAAATTGGCATATTTGTTTATTAAAAGAATTATAAAGCCAGCAATGATGATGATGTGACTTACTCGGATTTTGTATATATTCTCTATCGTAGTTTTCATGTATCTCATTCCAAGCTTGCGCGCAATGCTGCAATTCTCTCTAAGTTTATACAAAAGATAAAATCTGTCAGGGACATAAACGAAATGCCGCATCGTAAGTGTTGCCATTCTTGTCTTGTGTTATTGGCAGTTCATTCGTCTCCCCATGGGCCCAAACTAAAGTTCATTTTTTCCTACTGCCGAATAGTGCAGTTTGGTGTGACGTCGGTGATCATCTGACCGCCGGCCACGGCGACACTGTCACCGCTCACCCGGTAGTCCTTGC